>ENA-OQKN01000133-OQKN01000133.1-human-gut-metagenome-genome-assembly--contig:-NODE-133-length-97027-cov-9.077410_pt1 | contig 97027 bp, 79 predicted proteins | sample MGYA00242776_ERZ504794 | MGnify/ENA primary metagenome ERZ504794 (study PRJEB26092, sample SAMD00036434) | human gut metagenome | host: Homo sapiens | study: EMG produced TPA metagenomics assembly of... | reverse complement strand
AAATGGATGAAAAGCCGGAGGACTACTCACAAGAAGATGATGCAGGGCTTGATTTGATTGATTTCTATGTTCTTCCGCATTATCTTACAGCACCATTTAAGAAAGTTACCGAGAAAATAATGACTGAGTTTTCGGATTTGAATCTATGCCCAATTAACAACCGTCAGGGAATTGTAATTGATGGTGAAGGTTCAAAGGTTATTTGCAAAGACTAATTTGAAAATTCGCGTTTGTGGAGCGAAGCGGAGCAATGAAAGCCCCAGTGGGGCTTTTAAGCGACCGAACGGTCTTGCGTTAGCAAGATGGAGGGGCTTTGCCCCGACAAGTTCGCGTTTGCGCAGCGAAGCGGAGCAATGAAAGCCCCAGTGGGGCTTTTAAGCGACCGAACGGTCTTGCGTTAGCAAGATGGAAGGGCCTCACCCTGACAAGTTCGCGTTTGTGGAGCGAAGTGGAACAATGAAAGCCCCAGTGGGGCTTTTAAGCGACAGAACGGTCTTGCGGCAGCAAGATGGAGGGGCCTCGCCCCGACAAGTTCGCGTTTGCGCAGCGAAGCGGAGCAATGAAAGCCCCAGTGGGGCTTTTAAGCGACCGAACGGTCTTGCCGCAGGCAAGATGGAAGGGGCCTCACCCTGACAAGTTCGCGTTTGTGGAGCGAAGCGGAGCAATGAAAGCCCCAGTGGGGCTTTTAAGCGACAGAACGGTCTTGCGCAGCAAGATGGAGGGGCCTCGCCCCGACAAGTTCCAGTTTGCCGTACAGCGCCAAACAGAGGAAAAGCCCCTGCATTCCAAAACGGATGCAGGGGCTTTCTCTTTGTTTACTTCAAGATGATCTCGCCGTTTTCACCGGCATCCACCACAAGGGTGCCGCCGGATGCCAGCGTGCCGTCGATCAGGCGCTCGGCGGCGGGGTCTTCCACGGCTTTGCGAATGACGCGGCGCAAATCGCGCGCACCAAACTTGCCGCCCTGACTCTTTTGCACCAGAGCTTTGAGAGCTGCCGGGGTGTAGCTGTAGGCGATGCCCTTGGCCTCCATGCCGGGCTTGTACTCGTCCAGCATCAGGGCCGCGATGCCCTCCAGCGTCTGCTGGCTCAGCGGCTTGAAGGCGATCACTTCATCCACGCGGCCAAGGAACTCCGGCCGCAGGAACTGCGCCAGCGCCTTGCGGGTCTTTTCCTCGCTGAGCTGTTCCTCGCTCTTATTGAAGCCAAGCCCACCGGTACTCTGGTCGCTGCTGCCGGCGTTGGAGGTCATGCAGATGACCGTGTTGGAAAAATCCACCGTGCGGCCCTGCGCATCGTTGATCTTGCCCTCGTCCAGAATCTGCAGCAGAATGTTCATGACATCCGGGTGCGCCTTTTCGATCTCGTCGAACAGCACCACGCTGTAGGGGCGGCGGCGCACCTTCTCGGTGAGCTGGCCGGCTTCTTCGTAGCCCACATAGCCCGGAGGCGAACCGATCATGCGGGACACCGCGTATTTTTCCATATACTCGCTCATGTCCAGACGGATGAGCGGGTCCGGGCCGTCGAACAGCTGATTTGCCAGCTGCTTGACCAGCTCGGTCTTGCCCACGCCGGTGGGGCCCACAAAGATGAAGCTTGCGGGACGGCGGCGGCCGGAAAGGTCGGCGCGGCTGCGCTTGATGGCCTGCGCCACCAGATGCACGGCCTCGTCCTGCCCGATGATCTTCTTTTTCAGCTCGCCCTCAAGGTTTGCCAGCTTTGCGAACTCGGTCTCCCGAATTTTGACCGCCGGAATGCCGGTCCACAGCTCGATGACCTTGGCCACATCGTCCATGGTCACCTGGATCTCGCTGGCAGCAGCCTGCTTTGCGGGCAGGTCGGCTTCAAGCTTTGCAATGCGGGTCTTGCGCTCGGCCACGCGCTCGTAGTCGATGGGCTCGTTCACATCCGCATTCTCCATCTCGGCTTCTTCCTGCTTGAGGGCATCCAGCTCCTTCTGCATCCCAAGATACTCGGAAATGACCGGGTGGGCCAGATTGCAGCAGGCGCAGGCTTCGTCCAGCAGGTCGATGGCCTTATCGGGCAGGAAGCGGTCGGTGATATAGCGCTCACTCAGGGTGACAGTGGCAGAAAGCACATCGGCAGGCACCTGCACATGATGGTGCTGCTCGTAGTAGTGCTTGATGCCGTTCATCACAGCAAGGGTATCGGCCACGCTGGGTTCTTCCACCCGCACGGGCTGGAAACGGCGTTCCAGCGCCTGATCCTTCTCGATATACTTGCGGTACTCGTTGAAGGTGGTGGCACCGATGACCTGAATTTCACCACGGGAGAGGGCGGGCTTCAGGATATTGCCCGCGTTCATGGCACCCTCGCTCTCACCGGCAGAGGTGATGGTGTGGATCTCGTCGATGAACAGGATCACATTGCCTGCGGCCTTCACCTCGCTCAGCAGGCCCTTGACCCGCTGCTCGAACTGGCCGCGGAACTGGGTGCCTGCCACAAGGCTGGTGAGGTCCAGCAGATAGATTTCCTTATCCTTCAGGCCGATGGGCACATTCCCCTTGGCAATGCGCTCCGCAATGCCCTCGGCAATGGCGGTCTTGCCCACACCGGCTTCGCCGATGAGGCAGGGGTTGTTCTTCTGGCGGCGGCTCAAAATCTGGATGGTGCGGTAAATTTCGCGGTCGCGGCCAATGATATCGTCCAGTTTGCCTTCCCGGGCCTTGCGGGTCAGATTCTCGCAATAGGTATCCAAAAATTTGCGCTTAGGCGGCTTTTTGCCGTTCTTGCGGTCGGCCTTCTTGTCGCCATCCTTCTTCTCGCTGCTGGTAAAGCCCAGCGGGAAGGTGGCATTGCTGCCGGGGATCAGATCTTCGTCCATGCTGTCCGGGTCAGCATCTTCGCCGCCGTTCGCCATGTTCATCATCATGGAGAGCGGGTTTGCATCGCCCATCTCCTCCATCATGCTTTCCATGCGGTTCTCCATGTTATCAAGATCCTGATCCGACATGCCGAACTGCTTCATCAGATCGTCCACCGGCTTGATGTGCAGCTCACGGGCGCAGTGCAGGCAGTAGCCCTCCTGCTTCATCTGACCATTGTCCATCCGCTGGATGAAGATGATCGCCGGACGTTTCTGGCATCGAATACAGACCATAGTTCCTCCTTTATGCAAAACCCTTTACAGGAAAGGGTTGAAGAGATTGAAGATTTTGTAGTAAAGACTGCTGCTCATCACCGTATCGTTGAGCACATTCAGGTTGCCGCCTGTGATGACGATGATACCCCACAGGATGCACAGCACCAAATAGATATCCAGCAGCGCCGTGGCACCGCCCACAAGCCAGCCAAGGCCGCGGTTTACCGTGCCAATGACCGGCAGCTTGTTCACAAGGCCCAGCACCGTGACCAGCATACTGACCAGCAGGCGCAAAAGCGCGTAGAACAAGAAGAACAGCACCAGCGTGATCACCGGTGTGAGCAGCGGCTGCAGCACGTTTTCCACAATGGAATCGGCCAGCACCACCGCGTTATCGGCCAGCACAGCGCCAATGGAGCGCTCGCAGGCTGCCACGATGGAAGCGCGGAAAGAAGCAGGCAGGAAGCCCGCATACTTTTCCGCAATGCCGGAAAGGTCTACCGCACCGCCCGCAGCAATGTTTGCTGCGATCTGGGTGCGAAAGCCGCCTGCCAGCATGTGTTCGAACACCCAGCCGGCGCAGGCAGCGGAAAGCTCCTTGGCCCCCAGCAGACTGAACAGGTTGCCCACCAGCTGCACAATGGACGAAAGAAAGCCCTTGCGCGCATAGCGCACCACCAGAATGATCCATGCTGCCGTGCATATGATATCAAAAAGAAATGACGGATTCTTGAACATACCTTGTTTTCCCTGTTATTTTTATCACTTTCCCCGCAAGAGTGCTATTTACGCATGATCTTCTCACCCAAAAATCACTGTCCGCTGGAAGCTGTCTGCTCCGGCGGTGTGACCACCTGCACCGTGTTGCCGGTGAACACCATGATCTGCCTACCCTCGATCAGCGCCCGGGGCCGGGCCGAAAGCGGCTGGCTCCACTGGAACTCGCCCACACTGTTGAAGCGCTCCACCGTGCTGTCGGTGAGCAGGTAGAAGCCGTCGTTCTTTGCCCGGATGATCTGGCTGGCCGAGAGCACGCTGCCGCTGTAACCCACAGTCAGTTCCCCGTCCAGCAGCACCGCCGTGCTGGTCTGGCCATTGCTCAGCAGCAGGGCCGCACCGTTACCGGTGTTGGACACGCTGACGAGGGTGCCGCCGCCAAAATCGTAGCTGGCGCGTTCGCCTGCGCTGCCGCCGCTCGTGTTGTACAACACGGCGCGGTTCTCATAAAGCACCAGCAAAAAGCCGTTGGACATCCAGCCCATCCACTGGGGCACACTGTTCTCGGAGCCAAGGCATACCGGGTCGCCCTGCGAGAGGGGCAGTACATAAAGGTTCGTGGTCAGCTGGCCGCCCACCGCCGATACAGCGGCCACGGCAAGGCGGCGGCTGTCCGGCGCAAAGGCCATGCGCAGCGGGGTGCCCTGCTCACTGGTCAGGTTCCACACCAGCTGCTGCTGCATACTGGAATTGTAAACGGTCAGCTTTGCCACGCTGTCGGTGCTGTCGGTCACAACAGCCACCTGTCCGGCATCTGCCACGGCGCACAGCGAGATGGTGCTGTCCATGGTTTTTGTATAAAGGTTCTGGGTGCGGCTTTCCACCCGAAGCTCATTGCCGGAGCGGTTGTACAGCACAAAGCGGGTCTTGCCTGCAGCAATGGCCGGGCGGGCATAGCCGCTCTGGATGCTGTTCAGGCGGGTGCCGCCAAGACTGTATACCACGCAGCTGTCGCCGCCCATCTCCACAAAGCTGCCAGACATCTGCGCCACCGCATCCGGGTCGGTGATGCCGGTCTGCTGCGGCCAGCCTGCGGCTGGTGCCAGCGCGATGACGGCAGTATCCACAAGGTCTTTTGCGCGCGCAATGGAAGACCCCACTGCGCCGGTGGCAAACAGTACAAGGATGGTCAGCACCGCTACGATGATGACGGTGCGGCGGATGCGCCGTGTGCGCACCCGGGCCCGGGCGGCTTCCAGATATTCGACGCGTCCGGCAGAAAGCGTCTCCCCTTCGGCGGAATGTCCGCCGCGGCGAATTTTGCTCATGAATGGTTCTCCTTACAGATCATACTCCACACACTTCAAAAACAGGCCTTTGGCGGGCAGGGTCGGCCCGGCGCGGCTGCGGTCACGGCTTTCCAGAATGGCGGGAATTTCCGCCGGGTCCAGCCGGCCTGCGCCCGCTTCGCACAAAGTGCCTGCCAGAATGCGCACCATGTTGTACAGGTAGCCGTCGGCGGTCACTTCAATGTCGATCTCGTCCCCCTCGCGGGTAACATGACAGTCCGTGATGGTGCGCACGGTATCGCCATGGGCTGCAGCGGAAGAGCCCGCCGCGCACAGGGCCAGAAAATCGTGCCTGCCCACGAACTGCTGCGCCGCCGCCTGCATTCTGGCTTCGTCCAGATGCCGGGGCACCCGGGTGTAATAAGCCGCGTCAAAAGGCGAGTCGATGGGGTGGTTGTGGATGCGGTAGAGATAGGTTTTGGTATGGGCCGCGTACCGGGCATGGAAGTCCTCCGGCACCACCTGCGCGTCCAGCACCCGGATGTCCGGCGGCAGATGCTGGTTGAGCGCCAGCGGGAGCTTTGCCGCCGGGATGCGGGTATCGGCGTGGAAGTTGAGCTTGAAGCCCAGCGCGTGCACCCCTGCATCGGTGCGGCTGCAGCCCTTGATATCGGGGCGGCTGCCCAGCACGGCCTGCAGCGCGTCCTGAAAGGTTTGGGCCACACTGCGGCCATTGGGCTGCACCTGAAAGCCGCAGTAATTGGTGCCGTCGTAGGCAAGGGTAAGTAAAAAGTTCATAGTCTAAAACCCTCTCAGGCAATGCCTTCCGGCATTGCCAGCTCCCCCAAAGGGGGAGCTTTTGTTCTGCGGACGATAAAGTTTGTTCTTTTTAACAGAAGTACATTTTCCCCTTTATAGCGCATAAAGCTCCCCCCTTCGGGGGAGCTGGCGCGTAAGCGCCTGAGAGGGTCCCTCTTTAAAAATTCGGGAACACCAGCCGGGAAGCAAGGATCACTGCAAAGCAGGCGATGCACACGGCAAGGTCGATATAATCCTGCTTTTCGCAGCGCAGCACCTTCAGGCGGGTGCGGCCGTCGCCGCCCCGGTAGCAGCGGCATTCCATGGCCATGGCCAGCTCGTCCGCGCGGCGGAAGGCCGAAATGAACAGCGGGATGAGCACCGGCACCAAGGCTTTTACCCGGTCGGTCATCTTGCCGGTGTCCAGCTGGGCACCGCGAGCCTTCTGGGCATTCATAATTTTGTCCGTCTCCTCAATGAGGGTGGGGATGAAGCGCAGGGCAATGCTCATCATCATCGCCAGCTCGTGCACCGGGAAGTGCAGTTTGCCCAAGGGCTTCAGCAGCTGCTCGATGGCGTCCGTGAGCACGATGGGGCTGGTGGTGTAGGTGAGCAGGCTGGTGCCCGCGATGAGCGCCATGACGCGCACTGCCATCAGCACAGCATAGCGCACACCCTCGGCATAAATGGTCAAAAACCAGATGTGCACCAGCGGTTCGCCCTCGCCTGACACAAAGAACAGGTTCAGCACTGCTGTGAAGATCACGATGGGCAGGATGGGCTTTAAGCTCTTGAGGATCATTTTGCCGGGAATTTTTGCCACCTTGTACATTGCTGCAAGGAACAGAATGGAAAGGGCAAGGCCCAGCGGATTGGAAGCTGCAAACAGCAGCACGATATAGGCGATGGTCAGCACCAGTTTCAGGCGCGGGTCGAACCGGTGCACCAGACTGTTGCCCGGGAAGTGCTGGCCAATGGTGATATCTCTCAGCATCCGGCAGCGCCTCCTTCCTTCTTTGCTTCCCGCGGGAGCACAAGGCTCTCGCCTGCCTCCCGGCGGCGCTTGGCCTCCAGGATCATCTTGACCGCATAGGGGATGGTGTACACATCAGCGGGCACATCCACACCCATCTCCCGCAGCTTGAGGAAGATCTTCGTCACCTGCGGCACGGAAAGCCCCAGCTCCAGCAGCTCCGGAGCGCGGGCAAAGACTTTTTCCACCGTGTCGTACATGGCAATTTTCTTGTTGCTCATCACCAGAACGCGGTTGGCGTACTTGGCAATGTCCTCCATGCTATGAGACACCAGCAGCACGGTGGTGCCGGTCTTTTTGTGGTATTCCTTTACTTCGCTGAGGATGTCGTCCCGTCCCTCCGGGTCAAGGCCCGCAGCAGGCTCGTCCAGCACCAGAATGCGGGGCTTCATGGCCATAACGCCCGCCACGGCCACCCGGCGCTTCTGGCCGCCGGAAAGCTCAAAGGGACTGCGCTCCAGCAGGGCCGGGTCAAGGCCGACGAAATCGGCGGCTTCATGCACGCGGCGGTCGATCTCGGCTTCGTCCAAACCCATGTTCTTGGGGCCGAACGCGATATCTTTATAACAGGTCTCCTCGAACAGCTGGTACTCCGGGTACTGGAATACCAGACCGGTGAGGAAGCGGAAGTCTCGGATCTTCTCCGGATCTTCCCACAGGTCGCGGCCATCGATATAAATTTTGCCGCTGGTAGGCTTGTTCAGGCCGTTCATGTGGGTGATGAGGGTGCTCTTGCCGGAGCCGGTGGCCCCGATGATGCCCACAAAGTCGCCCTCTTCCACCGTAAAGCTCACATCGTCCAGCGCAGTGACCGCATTGGGCATGCCGGGGTTGTAGACGTAGCTCAGATGTTCTACTTTGATGATATCTGCCATTTGCGTCTGCCCCCCTTACTGCAAAAGCTCGTACAGAGCCTGTGCGCATTCGCCGGTGTCGATGATGCCCTCCGGCATCGGGATGCCGGCCTTCACCAGCTCGTCCCTCAGCTCTGCAGCCTGCGGCACATCCAGATGCAGGGAGCGCACCTTCTCGGTCTGGCTGAACACCTCTTTGGGGGTGCCCTCCATCACCACATGGCCCTTGCTCATCACCAGCACACGGTCTGCCTGCGCAGCTTCCTCCATGTAGTGGGTGATGGACACCACGGTGATGCCCATATTCCTGTTCAGGTAGTGGATGGTCTGCATCACCTGCTCACGACCCCGGGGGTCCAGCATGGCGGTGGCTTCGTCTAATATCAGGCAGTCCGGCCGCATGGCAACAACGCCTGCAATGGCAACGCGCTGCTTCTGGCCGCCGGAAAGGTTGTGGGGTGCGCGCTCGCGGTACTCATAGATGCCAGCCATCTTCATGGAGTCGTCCACGCGGCGGCGCATTTCCTCCGGTGGCACGCCAAGGTTTTCCAGTGCAAAGGCAACGTCTTCCTCCACCACGGTGGCAACGATCTGATTGTCCGGGTTCTGGAACACCATGCCCACGGTCTGGCGGATATCATAGAGCTTGTCGTCGTCTGCGGTGTCCATGCCCTCCACGTAGACCTTGCCGCTCTCCGGCAGCAGGATGGCGTTGAAGTGCTTTGCCAGCGTGGACTTGCCGCAGCCGTTGGCACCCAGCACGGCCACGAATTCGCCGCGCTTTACTTCCGTTGAGACACCGTCCAGTGCGTAAACCGGCTGGTCGCTGTCGTAGCGGAATTTCAGATTTTGTGCTGTTAAAATCGTCTCTTCCATTTGTGTTTCTCTTTCTGGTGGTGCGCCCCTCTGAAAGGGGCTGTACCCCAAATCTCAGATTATTTTATAAACTCCCCCAGCCACCTGCGGCGGCAGCCCCCTCAAAGAGGGAGCCTTTTGGTTTTCTGCCGTCAGAAAGCCTCCCTCCCTGAGGGAGGTGGCATCGCGAAGCGATGACGGAAGGAGTATTTATTCTTCCCAGATGGCGGTTGCGCCGCAGGGCACCACGCCGCCGGTGGCAGAGACCGGCAGGCCGATCTCGTCGCAGCTGGTCTCGCCGCCAAAGCGGGGCACCAGCGTGGTCTTGAGCATATATTCCATGACCGCCGGGGACAGGCCTGTAGTGTAGCTGTTCACTGCAAAAAACAGCGGCGTATCGCTCAGCACCTCTTCGCACTGGCTGATGAGGTCGTAGATGCAGTCCTCCAGCTTCCAGATCTCACCGCCGGGGCCGCGCCCGTAGCTGGGCGGGTCCATGATGATGCCGTCGTAGGTGTTGCCGCGGCGTTTTTCGCGGGCAACGAACTTGGCACAGTCGTCCACCAGCCAGCGGATTGGCCGGTCGGCAAGGCCGCTTGCCACGGCATTGTCCTTGCCCCACGCCACGATGCCCTTGGAGGCATCCACATGGCAGACGGTGGCACCTGCCGCCGCACAGGCCAGCGTGGCACCGCCGGTGTAGCCGAACAGGTTCAGCACCTTTACCGGGCGGCCTGCGGCACGGATTTTTTTGGCGTACCATGCCCAGTTGACAGCCTGCTCCGGGAACACGCCGGTGTGCTTGAAGCCGGTGGGGCTGACGATGAGGGTGAGCTTATCCTCGCCCTCGCCGCAGCTGATCTTCCACTTTTCGGGCAGACGGCGCTTGTACTCCCACTCGCCGCCGCCCTGATTGGAGCGGTGATAAACAGCATCTGCCTTTGCCCACAGCGGGCTCTGCTTGGGCGTTTTCCACACCACCTGCGGGTCCGGGCGGATGAGGATGGTCTCACCCCAGCGCTCCAGACGGTTGCCGTCGGTAGCATCCAGCAGTTCATAGTCTTTCCAGGTATCTGCAGGGCGCATAGCGTCCTCCCTTCTCTTTTATCCGTTTCTTACTGGCCCAGAATGCGCTTGTTGATCTTATCCACGATGCGGTCGGCGCAGCGGTGGATGGCGTCCAGATCCTGGCCCTCCACCATCACGCGGATCTTCGGCTCGGTGCCGGACACCCGCACCAGCACGCGGCCCATGCCCATGAGCTTCTGCTGCTCGTTCTCAATGAAACCGGCCAGAACTTCGTCCTCTTTGTAAGCTTTTTTCTGGACGGCGTTGGCAGTCACATTCACCAGCACCTGCGGGTACTGGGCGTAGATCCCGTTCAGCTCGCTCATCTTCTTGCCGCTCTCAGCCAGCAGCTTGAGCAGCTTGCCGGCGGTTAGCTCACCGTCGCCGGTGGTGGCATGGTGCAGCAGGATGACATGGCCGCTCTGCTCGCCGCCGATGGCAAAGCCGTTCTCGCGCATGTTTTCCAGCACGTAGCGGTCGCCCACGGCGGTCTTTTCGGTATTGATGCCCTGACTCTCCATATATTTGATGAAGCCCAGATTGGACATGACCGTAACCACGGCGGTGTCGCCGTCCAGACGGCCTTTTTCCTTCATGGTCATGGCCAGCAGGGCAATGATCTTGTCGCCGTCCATCTCCTGACCCTTTTCGTCGCAGCCAAGGCAGCGGTCGGCATCGCCGTCAAAGGCAATGCCGCAGTCAAAGCCGCCTTCCACCACGGCCTTTTCCAGATTTTCCAGATGGGTACTGCCCACGCCCTTGTTGATGTTCTGGCCGTCAGGCTCAATGCCGATAAAGGTGCACTTTGCGCCCAGACGGGGGAACAGCTTCTGTGCCACGGCAGCCGAAGCGCCGTTTGCACAGTCGATGCAGACGTTCAGGCCGGTCAGGTCGCCGTGGATGGACTCATACAGGTGATCCACATAGTCCTGCAGGCCGTCATCGCGGCGGTACACACGGCCCACCTCGGCACCGGTCTTCAGCTCAATGCCCGCGCAATTGTTGTCGATGTAGGCTTCGATCTGGTTCTCCACCTCGTCCGGCAGCTTATAGCCGGTACCGGCAAAGATCTTGATGCCGTTGAACTCCATCGGATTGTGGGAGGCAGAGATCACGATGCCGGCATCGGCATTGTACTTGCCCACCAGATAGGCCACAGCGGGCGTTGGCAGAACGCCCAGACTTTCCACATCCGCACCCACGCTGCACAGACCGGCGGTCAGGGCTGCTTCCAGCATATCACCGGACTGGCGGGTGTCCTTGCCGATCAGGATGCGCGGACGGTGGCCGGTGCTGCCGGTCAGCACCGCAGCAGCGCCACGGCCGATCTTCATAGCCAGCTCACAGGTCAGGTCTGCGCCTGCAACACCGCGCACACCATCGGTTCCAAAATATTTTCCCATAATAATACCCCACTTTCAAAAAGTGTTTTCTTTAGAACAAACTCTGCTGCCCGTTGTCTTCGGGCGCAGCGGCCTCCGGCGCTTTCAGGCCCAGATGTTCGTAGGCCAGCCGCGTTGCGCAGCGGCCCCGGGGCGTCCGGGTCAGAAAGCCCATCTGCATCAGATACGGCTCACACAGGTCTTCCAGCGTGACGGATTCCTCGCCGAGGGCCGCCGCCAGCGTTTCCAGACCCACCGGGCCGCCGTTGTACATTTCAATGATCGCACGCAGCATACTGCGGTCCAGTTCGTCCAGACCCAGTGCGTCCACGTCCATCCGCTTGAGGCCCATCAGGGCCACATCCCGGTCAATGATGCCGTCGCCCAGCACGGTGGCAAAGTCGCGGATGCGCTTCAAAAAGCGGTTTGCCACGCGGGGCGTGCCGCGGCTGCGCTTGGCCAGCTCGTAAGCACCTTCCGGCGTGATGGGCTGGTCGAGGATGCCTGCCGAGCGCTGGATGATCTTGCTCAGTTCATCCGGGCTGTACAGCTCCAGCTTGAGCAGCACGCCAAAGCGGTCGCGCAGGGGGCCGGTGATCTGGCCTGCACGGGTGGTGGCACCCACCAGCGTGAACCGCGGCAGGTTGATGCGGATGCTCTGGGCGCTGGGGCCTTTGCCGATCATGATATCCAGCGCATAGTCTTCCAGTGCCGGATACAGCACCTCTTCCACCTGACGGGACAGGCGGTGGATCTCGTCGATGAACAGCACATCGCCCTCCTGCAGATTGGTGAGCAGGGCGGCAAGGTCGCCGGGCTTTTCAATGGCCGGGCCGCTGGTAATACGGATCTGTACGCCCATCTCGTTGGCAATGATGCCTGCCAGTGTGGTCTTGCCAAGGCCCGGCGGGCCGTAGAGCAGGATGTGGTCCATCGGTTCGCCGCGCCGCTTGGCAGCTTCCAGATAGATTTTCAGGTTCTGCTTGACCTTTTCCTGCCCGATATAGTCTTCCAGATGCTGCGGGCGGAGGTTGTTTTCCTCGCTGTCCGCCGCCGTCATGCCGGGCTGCATCATTTTTGCGCCGTACAGCGCAGTTTCGTCCTGCATTCTTTACCTCCTGCCTGCCATGCTGCGCAAGGCCAGTTTGATGATCTCTTCCACGGGCAATGCCGCGTCGATCTTGGAAACGGCAAGCGCTGCTTCGCTCTGGCTGTACCCCAGCGACACCAGCGCCGCAATGGCCTGACTGCTGCCCTGAGAAGCCTGTGTGTCGGCGGAAGCACCCGCCACATCCTCCAGCGAGATGCCGTCCACAAAGCCCTTGGCGACCTTATCCTTCAGCTCCAGCACGATGCGCTGTGCAAGCTTCGGCCCCACGCCGGAAGCCGCCTTGAACGCCTTGTGGTCCCCCGCCGAGATCGCCAGTGCCACGCGGTCCGGCTCCATCACACTCAGGATGGCAAGACCCACCTTAGGCCCCACGCCGGACACGGCGGTCAGCATCTCAAAGCAGGCCTGCTGCTGCTCGGTGGCAAAGCCGTAAAGGCTCACGTCGTTCTCGGTGATGCTCATCACGGTATAAATGGTGGCTTCCTTGCCCACGCCGGGCAAGGCCCCGGCCACGCTGGCCGGGCACTGGGCATAGTAGCCTACACCGCCGCAGCTGAGCACCACCGCGTTCATGCTTTTTTTGACGATTTTTCCTGTCAGACAGTAGATCATAGCGTGTTCTCTTTCCTAAACAAACCTGACTTTTATCAGCATCCTCGCCCTCTCCGTCATTGCTGCGCAATGCCACCTTGTTCCCCTTTTTGTCGCTCACGCGACATCTTCCCCCGACCGGGGGAAGTCTTTCAAAGTGAGAGGCTTTGGCAGTCCACGCAAAGCCAATGGTTTTGCCAAGGGCTCCCCCTTTGGGGGAGCTGGCGAACAAAGTGAGCCTGAGAGGGCGAGCCTGTCAATCTTAAATCGGCCCGGCCACACGGCGGACAAAGCGGTTGAGCTGGTTGCCGTTGGTGTGGCAGAAGGTGATGGCCATTGCCAGCGCATCGGCGGTATCGTCCGGCTTTGGCACGGCGGGCAGATGCAGCAGCACGCGGGTCATCTCCTGCACCTGCTTTTTCACGGCCTTGCCGTAACCGGTAACAGCCTGCTTTACCTGCATGGGGGTGTACTCGTAGATGGGCAGGCCTGCCTGCGCTGCCGCCAGCAGGATCACGCCGCGGGCTTCTGCCACGCCGATGACCGTGGTCTGATTGTGCTGGTAGAACAGCTTTTCGATGGCAAGCACCTCGGGCCGGGTGCGCTCGATCACCTCTTTGATGCCTGCATACACCTCGTCCAGACGGCGCTCGAACGGCACGCCCGCGTCGGTGCACACCGCACCGAAGTCCACCGGCGCAAACCGGTTGCCTGCGTAATCCACCACGCCCCAGCCCACGATGGCGTAGCCGGGGTCGATGCCCAAAACTCTCATGCTGCAAATACCTTCCGATACTATTCCTATTATAACTTTATTATTATATCACAACAAAACAGTGTGAGCAACAGAAAACCTTTCGCCTGCCGCCGCCAAATGTGCGCTGGCGCGTAAAAAGGGCAGTCAGCGCCCCTGCCTTTAAAAAAGTTTTACAATTTTTGAAAAAGCACTTGCTTTTTGGCAGAAGGTATGGTAATATAATCAAGCTGATTTCGGCAAAACAGAATATGGACGGTTAGCTCAGCTGGTAGAGCATCTGCTTGACGTGCAGGAGGTCACAGGTTCGAGTCCTGTACCGTCCACCATACAGTTCGTACTCGAACCCGATTCTTTACGAAAAAGGGTTCGGGTACGTTTTTTGTTTATCGGAGGTTTTGCGGAAGGACTACTCGGAACGGTAAACGAGCAAAGGCAGGGTATCACTATGATAGTGGTATCCTGCCTTTTGCTTTGCGGAATCAAGTTCGCTTTGTGCGAACTTGGTCGTCCCCCTATATGGCGCGTTTGGGAGTAGTCGCTGCGTACGTGCGTACCGGGAGCCTGTACACCTCTGACAAGGTGTAACACACTAGACTTTGTGCCAAAGTCTGTGTGCCAAGGGGTCAAGCCCCTTAGAATCCCTGCGGAGCGTGTACGCACGTACGCAGAAAAATGGCAAAATTTCACTATATCGGGGTGTTCTTTCATGGTGGAGTGTGGTATACTCGGCTTAGCCCAGTAAATCGGAGTTTGACGAGGTAAAAGAATATGAATGGAAAACATCTATTTCTTACATCTGCAGGGTTGACCGATAAGATGAAAGAGAAATTCTTTGATATTATTGGAAAGTGTCCGAAGGATGTGAAAGTGCTTTATATTCCAACAGCTGGCATTGAAACAGATGGTGCAAGAGAGTCGCTTGCAATATGTTTTCATGAACTCTTTCTAATGGGAATTCAGTACGAAAATATATTAGTGTACAATCTGGAATTAATTCTTTCAAAAGACTATCAAAGAACCTATTCTTCGTATGTTACAACCCCGTTTATGCTTACAAGGCTATTAACTTTTGAAGAATTAAACCAATTTGATGCTGTTTTTGTCAGTGGTGGTGATGTATCTGTGCTTTGTCGTGAAATGTCTAGAACTGGTTTTGATAGAATACTTAATAATGCAATTAAAAACGGACTTATATATGTCGGAATCAGTGCAGGAAGTATGTATGCGGCGGGAAATTTAACAGATGGATTACATATTATTGACAATCCTATTATCCCCCATTGGAATGGTTCTGAAACAACAGTATTACCGAACGGCAAAGATGAGATTAAGCTTGCTGATGGAAAAGCTGTTTATGTAGAGGATAATTACATGAGTGTAATATGATGCACATGTAGGATTAGTCAAATTCCAATTTGCGAGGATGAACACTTATGAAAGAAAAAAGCAAAAGTGAAGTTTCAATAATAGGTGGTGCAGATGGCCCAACAAGTATTTTTATAGCTGGCAGAACACGGAAAAAGCCTCTAAAAGTAAGGATACGAAATATTATCTACAGATATAGACGTAAGATAGTAGAGAAGAAAGTGGTTGCAGATTCACATACTCTTGATGAATTGGTACAATATGCAATGAATACCTACAATCTAATTGAAACTAATTCAACTGAGAGAAAATATATTGAACAACAAAAAAACCTAAAGGAGAGTTTGATTTTACAGCATAAACCAGAAGTTTTAGGTGAAATGAAGGATATTCCAAAGCCGGATGTTTCTAATGAAGAATCTGTCAGAGAATATTTTTGTAAAATAAAGACTCGAAGCGAAATGATTGCCGAAATGCCAGATAATGTAATTCCTATGAACTTTCATCTATATGAAATAAGAATCGGTGATGATTCTCTTGAGATGGAGATAGATTATATTTGGAATATATTCGGTATATCTTATTCTGGAAACAAGAAAGTAATGAAACAGTTTGAGAAAATTTCAAAAGATTTGTATATCTATTATGGTGTTAGTGAAGATGATATTAAGAAAAAGACAGAAAGATATTTATCATTGGTAACGGCATTAAGTTCATAAATTCCAGCCTGTCTTTCTGAAATTTCAACTGAATAACCACAGCATAAACCGCTGCTACATGGAAGCTAACACAACCATGCAACAGCGGTTTTTTGTTACCGTTTTTTCCTCTGGCTGATAGGCGTTCCCATTTTCTTTGATTTTTTGAGAATCCGAATGAGCCAGCGGAATTCTTCTTCCGACAGATTTTTATAGTTGATACCGAGTTGCTTGCAATAAAGGATGACCAGCTTTTCATCCCGACTATGGATATACAGCAGAAGACATGGTGCCGCTTAGAAAAGAAGCAGCTTTGGATTATCACAGAATGGGTTCTAAGATTTATTGCCTGGGCAGCGATGGCAGCAAGGGAGAGTATGCAAGTAAAGAAATGATACAGGCGCATGAAGGTCTGTTTGGCATGGAATCGCAGATGTGGGAACGGATAGAGGAGAATGACCTGGATTATGCCGATGAAGATTTTGGAGCATTTCAGGAGCCTATGAGTGTCATTGAGCAGGAAGAAGCACTGAAATTATACGATGCCGGAGCAGATATCTATCTGATCACTAATTTTTCATCACCAATGTATGTCACGGAACGCATGGAAATTGAACGAGGACCGGAGCATTATCAGATGTCTATGACAGAACTGGAGCGTTTCCGTAACCTGGAATGGGAAATGCAGAAATATCCGCAGATTCAGTCTTTGAAAGAGGCAAACCTGTTGTTAGGAACAAGGCGAACCTTTGGTATTTATCAGATCAAGGACGATTCACCGGGCGAAAACTATGCATTTATGAATATGCGCTTTATTGAAAGTCATGGTATGCAGATAAAAAAAGAAGATTATAAGCTGGTCTATGTTGGGGAATTATCGGGAAATATGTCACTGGATGATATTTTTGAAAGGTTCAACATTGATAGACCGGAAGATTTCCGTGGGCATTCCCTGTCTGTCAGTGATATCATAGTTCTGAATGACGGGGAAAAAGTAACCGCTCATTTTGTAGACAGTATCAGTTTTGAACAGCTGGATTCTTTCCTGAATCTGGAAGAACAGGTTCTTAGTGAACTGGCATATGAGGTAGGAGAACGTTACTTTGCTATTCAGAGAACAGAAGAAGGATATGATTATTCGTTTTACGATGAAGATTTTCGTCTGATGGATGGTGGCGTCTATGAAAATGATCAAATTTCTATTGAAGAAGCGGCAGAGGAACTTCTGGAAGACGAAGGCTGGACTGGAGAACGCATCCGTGGAGATTATGATCAGTTGATGGAAAAAGTAGAAGAAATGGATGAAGTTGTAATGGCAGAGATTCAGAAAAGCCAGGGCGAATATAAGCCTTTGGCAAAGGTGGAGGAACTGGAAGAGGCGAATTATAACATGATTGATAACGTCCTTAATAATATGCCACCGAAGAAAGAGCCTTATCTGGAATATTTCGCCACAGAATGTGATGAGTTCCATGATATGGGAGCTTATGAAAAAAGTACCGATGTTAATCAGATTGCTGCGGTCTATGAAAAATATAGGGAGAATCCTAAAACTGCGTATCTGGGATGCTCAATGGGAATTATTTATCGTGATCCGGAAGACAGTTACTATGATGAAGCCGAATTTGCGATCGTTAAAGGGAATACCGTATTCGGAAATCTGATGGATGATGTTCGATTTTATGGAGAACTTGCACTGGTACGGGAAGGGATCGAGAAAATTCATGAAGCATTGCCGGACTACAAGTATGTACCGATGAGGGATGTTCGAGAAGCAATGTATCCTGAGAAAATGACCACAGAACAGCTGGCAGAGGCACTGGATGAGATTGCAGAAGCTTTTGATCCGTATGAGTATCGAGATAATGTGGAGAGGGGAGAAAATACGGTGCAGGAAGTAATGCTGGATTTGAGAAGTGGAAATATTCATTCCTATATTTCATATCTGAAGGATATTGTAGACGAAGAATGCGATCTGTCTGTTCGTGCAGGAGTATTGATTGAAAGACTGAAAGCCTATGAACCTGAACTTCCAAAGGATATGGAACCAATGGTGTATGTAAACTATTGTGAAGAAAGTGATCTCATGAATCCAAGATGTCAGAAGCTGTCTGAGCTGGATGCAAAAACAGCAGAAATGGATAAAGAATGGTATGCAAAACGTGATCCGAAGACAGAGGAACCTACAAAAATTGCAAAGATATATGTGACTGTATATTATGCGGAAAAAGGTGAACAGATGCTGCATCATTTTAAGAAGTCAATGGATATTGGAAATGGACATGGCGGTATTGTGAGTCAGTTGAAGTATGATAATGAAATGAAGCTTACAGATGAGTATTGGATCAATTACCAGAAAGGCAAAGGAAGTGAAGAGTTCCAAAAGTATATGGAAGATCTGACAGACATGCAGAATCATGTGCTTCCGTATCTGCAGAGTTTTTGCAATCTGGAGGAAAAAGGTGTGAAGGAGAGACGAGAACAGCAGATAGCAGAAAGATATGAAGGAAGAGCAGATGAGAGGGTAACAAGTACCGAAGCGAATGAAGTTGTTAAGGATGTAGGAAAAACAGATAGAAAACCGGCACAGCAGAAGCAGGCGGTAGATGGAAAAGATAAGAAATTATCCATTCATGAACGGCTTGAGATCAATAAGAGGATTATTCAAGAAAAGCAGGGAAAAGATAAAACGGAGAGAGGAGTTGATTTGGGTGTAAGGACAGTGTAGAATAAGCAGAACGAGTCGGAGGTCATGGATGATAACGTGGCTTCCGGCTTTATTGCGTATTGTCGGAAGAATTATAAATGGTATAATGAATGTAAATGCGATAAAAGAATGTCGCCTGTTATGCGACTTCCAAATGAGAAAAGTGTGTTATTCTGAGATCAAACAAGAGGCTAATAGAGTCAGGAGGGTGACATTATGAGTAAAAAAGGATATAGCAGACCAGGATTCTTTGGATCCATAAACCATTATGATGACAAGGGGCATAAGCGGGGGCATAGCAATCCAGGATTTTTAGGTGGATTCAATCATTACGATGATTAAGAATTATAAAAGGCGGTACAGATTATGGCAGATCAGAAGCTGATTGATGAGGTAGGGAAATACATAGATAAGTATTATGAGCCAGTAAAGGACGATATCAAAATGGATAAAGAAATGAAATCCATTTTTGATAAAATTACAAAATTCCGGAAGAAGAGCGCCGAAGAGAAGGATTTGAAGGAAGAGTCAGTAAAAGAAAGCAGTTCGGCAGAAGAAGCATTACCGGAAGAATTTGATGTTTCTACAATGCAGAAGACAAAAATCCAAAAAGGAATGTCTTCTACGATGTCGGTAAACAGAAATATTGATAATTTGATGAATCAGCTGGAGGAAACATTTTCACAGAGATTGCTTCGAATGATTGATGAGCGTGGTATGACTGATTCAGAAGCATATACAAAGGCCTATGTGGATCGTCGGCATTTTTCTAAAATCCGTAAAGATGTCAATTATGTTCCTAATAAGAAAACTGTATTGGCTTTTACGATTGCATTGGAATTATCTCTGGATGAAGCAAAGGATTTACTGGCAAGTGCCGGTTTCGCATTATCCAGAAGTTCAAAAACAGATATTATCGTGGCATATTTCTTGCAGAATAAGATTTATGATATGTTTGAAATCAATGATGTGCTGGATGCGTATGGACAACCAGTGTTTTAACAAAATATTTTGGTGCAATGTCACCTGACAGGCGACCAACCCAGTTGGTTCTGTAGATAAAATGTGATTAACAACAAATATCAGAGGAGGAAATCACATGAATACAGAATTAACTGAGTTGGTTTTTATTTTGGACAGAAGTGGATCAATGGGTGGCTTGGAAAGTGATACGATCGGTGGTTTTAATGGCATGATTGCAAAACAAAAGGCACAGGAAAAGAAAGTGAATGTGACAACTATTTTATTTGATGATGAAGTAGATATCATCCATGACAGATTTCCAGTGGAAATCATTGAACCACTTACGGAAAAAGAATACTTTGTGCGTGGCTGTACCGCTTTATTAGATGCAGTGGGAACGGCGATTGAAAAAATGGAAAATGTACAGAAACATCTTCCAGAGGATTACCGAGCAGGAAAGATCATATTTGTTATTACTACGGATGGATTAGAAAATTCCAGTGAACATTTCACACAGGAGCAGATTAAGCGAAAAATAGAAGCGAAGAAAGAGTGCGGATGGGAGTTCCTGTTCCTGGGGGCCAATATTGATGTAGGAAGAGAAGCTGAGAAGATAGGGATTGCCAGAAACAGATCTGTAACATATGAGAATGATTCAGAAGGCATTGCGGTAAATTTCAGAGCAGTTGGTAATGCGTTAAGCAAAGCAGTTACCTGTGACACTGTAGAGGTTTTTTTGGGAGATGACTGGAAAAATGAAATCGAGGAATATCATGAAAAAAGCCACCGACAGAAAAGAGGGTAGGAGCTATGTACTTTTTAGTGGATTTTGAAAATGTCAGGAGCAACGGATTAAGAGGTGCTGAGTATCTGGATAAAAATGATTATCTAACTCTATTTTATAGCTCGGCGGCCCATAGCTGTGAAAATCGCTATCTGGAAGAGATAGAGCAGTCGGGGTGCGTGTTTGATACCTGTAAATTGGTTAAAAGCGGGAAGAACGGGGTGGATTTCTATATTGCGACTAGGGTCGGTGAGTTTTATGGAAATGGTCATGATGACAGAGTAGCCATTATCAGTAAAGATCTTGGATTTCATGCTGTTCGTGATTACTGGGATATGAGGTTGCCATCCAATAAGAAAATGATCCTGGCACCATCCATAGAAAGGAGTCTGATTGCTAGTAATGACAATAGTGAAAGAGTGAAACGATTGAAAAACAAATTGAATGGAGTAGATATAAATGTATTCCAGGCAAAATACGAAGAACGAAAGCGGCTGCAGGAGGTACTGAAACAGATATTTGGAAGTACAATGTATGCGAATAGATTAAGTGAAATACAAGATTTACTTGAGAGCGGAGAAAACAAGAAAATAATTTACTTGAGTTCGTTGCATAGATTTGGTAGAAAGCAAGGATTAGAAGTTTATGATCGCCTGAAACCAATTCTGTATCAAGAAGCATAAGAAAAGCATGGAGGAAAAAGATTATGGCTATGACAACATGCCCGAATTGCGGCGAACAAATATCGGATAAGGCGAAGAAGTGTGTACATTGTGGAACAGTGTTGGTTCCTGAAGAAAAGAAGTGCTGTCCGGACTGTGGAGCAGAATTGGAAGAAGGAATGGACACATGTCCGAAATGTGGTTGCCCGATAGAAAACATTATTGAGACAGAAAAAACTCCACAGTAGGTAGAAGTCACCGGTGTGAAGATAACAAAAAAATCAAAGAAAATAATCGTGATAGCGACAATAGCAGTTATTGTTGCGGCAATTGTTACAGCCGTCGGAGTGCAGACACATAAAAAGAATGTGGCAGAAAAGGCAAAGGCAGAAGCTCAGAAGCAGAGTGAGGAATATGGTACCAATCTGAATATGGCAGCGTATTCCATGCTTTCCGGTGCCAGCGATGCAGAAACATGTGGAAATCTGATCAAGCAGGTGTGGTACAACGCTATCTATGAGGAAAGGAACAGTGCGACAGACAAATATACAAGACCAAATGGATACTATGTATCTGATTTTAATGAAGCACTGAAAAACCTCTTTTCAGACAGCGGTTTCAGCAGCCAGATAGCAGATATCAATGACAATAAGGATACCGTGAACTCACTGATGAAGAAATTAAAGAATTCCCCGGAAGAGTATAAGGATGCATATGAATCATTATCAGAATTGTATGATGCGTATATATCATTGACGAATCTGGCGACAGATCCAACAGGAAGTCTACAGACCTATTCCCAAAATTTCAATGATGCTGATAATGAGACACTGAATTGCTACAATGCGTTAAAAATGTATTTGGAGGAATAGTAGAAAAAGACAGGCGATATACTTCAGAATTTTCAAATATAGTATTCGTAAAGTCGAAGTTTTGATTTGTACTTCTCATTGAAGAAATACATCAGGTATGGTACAATAATAAAGAGTGAAAGTATCAGAACGGAAAGGGAAAATATACTTTCTAAATAAAAGAAAACCATAAGTTGTGTATAAATGAAGAGGTAGAAGAGATGGCAGTATCATACAACGGACTTTGGAAGCTATTAATCGATAAAAATATGAAAAAAGTGGATATGATGAACCAGGTGGGAATCAGCAGTAGCACCGTAGCAAAAATGACCAATGGAGAGCTGGTTTCCATGAAGGTTCTGGAGAAGATTTGCGAGAAGTTAGATTGTGATTTCGGAGATATTGTCCATTATGAACGCAAGCCGCATGGTGGCTGCGTTCATGAGCAAGTAGCGAAAGCGGATTGCGAATGTCCGCTTTGCCAGGAGACAAAGGATGGTGGACAGTAATGGAATACAGTGCAGGACTTACATCAAAATTATTCTGGCTGCAGGAATCCAGAAAGACAGCAGAATACATTCTGAAAGGATATAGTAAGACAGATATTCGGAAAATTGCCTGGGAGGAGAATATCTATCAGGTGAAAGCAGAATATCGAGCTTATGAGGTGTTAAATGGAACATATCGAAGGGTATCAGCCTTACCAGAAGCAGTATTACGGGCATTTATCACTTGTGATGTAGAAACTGCAAAGATTCTGAATCTGATTGCAATTTTGATGGACAGCAGATTATTTTTTGAATTTTTACATGAAGTATACGACGAGAAGATTCGATTAGGTGAAAAAGAGATTACAGACCGGGATCTGAATGTCTTTTTTGCAGATAAGGCAATGCAGAGTGATGTGGTTGCTGGCTGGACGGATACTGCAGTACGGAAGTTAAAACAGTGCTTTACCAGAATGATGTTTGAGGCAGGATTACTGGAAAGTAGTGCAAAACCAAGAACAATCAAGCCAATTCATATTGATTACCAGACAGAAGAATTATTGACTGCAAATGGGCTTGGAGAATACTTGAAGGCAGTGAAGGGAGTCTAAGGATGGCAAGATTAAGTTTGGAAGAACGACTGAACCGGATTGAGGATAAGATCTCTGAAAAGTCTTTCCGTGAAAATAAAGGACTTGGAAATGAAGTCGGATATTATGTGTTTGATTACGATTCGAGAGCAGAGATGGAAGTACGCAATCATATCGCATACTTAAAAGACAGAATCAACAATGGCAATAAAGATTTTAAAATCATAGAATTTGACCTGTTTCATACGATGATTCAGGTGTTGGAGGAAGAAGGATATCTGGAAGCCTTCTTTGAACTGGAAAAAGACAATGGCTTTTTTGATATGGCAGACAGTCTGGTAGAGACATTGGGACTGGATGAAACGAACGAACTGAACCTGATTATCTCAAAGATTTTACAGGAAGATCTGACAGACAGCGTAATTTTTCTGACAGGAGTTGGAAAATGCCATCCGATCATTGCAAGTCATAATATTTTGAACAATTTACATCAGGTACTGGACAGTGTGCCGGTTGTGATGTTTTATCCTGGAGAATACAGCGGACAGGATCTGAAATTATTTGGAACGATGGATTCCAGAAATTATTACCGGGCATTCCGGCTTGTGTAAAGACGAAGGAGAAAAGAGTATGCAGATTAAAGAGATGTTTGAGAAACAGATTGACCGTGATATTAAGGGCGTAATCAAAGTAGGTCAGTCTGATGAAGAAAACGTATATCAGGAATTGGACGAATATGTGGTAACAAAAGAACTGTTAAAACATTTTCGAGATTTTTTTGATAACTATGAAAAAGGAATCAACAATTATACCGATAAAATGGGTGTCTGGATCTCCGGTTTCTTTGGAAGTGGTAAATCTCACTTCTTAAAGATTCTTTCTTACCTGTTAAAAAACAGTGTGGTAGAGGGAAAAAGAGCCATCGAATACTTTACAGATGGTAAAAAAGTGGAAGATCCGATGCTGATAGCTAAGATGACCAATTCCGGAACTATTTCTTCCGATGTCATGCTCTTTAATATTGACTCCAAAGGATCTGCAAAGGTTGGATCAGGGAAAGAAGCTATCGTGGAAGTATTCATGAAGGTATTCAACGAAATGCAGGAATACTGCGGATCTATTCCGTATCTTGCAGAATTTGAACGCCAGCTGGATAACGAAGGCAGATTTGAAGAGTTCAAAGAGAAATTTGAAGAGATCGCAGGGGCACCATGGGAGAAGAAGCGTCAGGCCTTTGCAGTTATTCAGGATAAAATCGTAAAGACAATCGTAGCGATGGACTTCATGAGCGAGGAGGCTGCCCGCAACTGGTGTAAGAATGCAAAGGGAAGCTATGACCTCAGTATTGAGAAGTTTGTATCTCTGGTCAAAGAGTACTGTGAGAAAAAAGGACCGAACCATCACGTTATTTTTCTTGTGGATGAGATCGGACAGTATATTGCAGATGATACACAGTTAATGCTGAATCTGCAGACTATCGTAGAAGATCTGGGAACTGCCTGCAGAGGAAAAGCATGGGTGATCGTTACCAGCCAGGAAGATATTGATTCTATCACAAAGACAAAAGGAAATGACTTCTCCAAAATTCAGGGACGTTTCGATACAAGGTTATCCCTGTCTGCATCCAATGTAGATGAAGTTATCCGGAAACGTATTCTGGAGAAAAATGAGATTGCAGAGTCTGCATTGAAGCTGTTATACGAGCAGAAGGAATCTATTATCAAGAATCTGATCACATTTACGGCAGATACAGCAGATAAAAAATTATATACAGATAAAACAGATTTTGCAGATTGCTATCCGTTTATTCCATACCAGTTCAACTTACTTGGACAGGTGTTGACAGCAGTGCGTACTCATGGAGCCAGTGGAAAGCATTTATCTGATCAGTCTCGTTCCATGTTAGCATTGTTTCAGGAGTCTGCAATTCGACTAAAAGACAGCCAGGAAGGTGTGCTGGTTCCGTTCAGTTATTTTTACGATCCGTTGCATAAATTTATTGACCATCAGCACAGCCAGGTCATTACCGATGCAGAGGACAATAGCAGACTGGACGAGTTCGATGTAGAACTGCTGAAAGTGCTGTTTATGATTAAATACGTCAAAGAGATCAAAGCAAATGTAGATAACCTTACTACGTTGATGATCTCCAATATTGACGATGACCGTATTGAAATTCGTGGAAAGATTGAAGAATCCTTAAAGAAACTGATCCGAGAGACACTGGTACAGAAGAATGGAGAAATCTATATCTTCCTGACCAATGAAGAACAGGAAATCAATAATGCGATCAATAACGAATCGGTAGAAATGGGTGAGATTATCGGAGAGGCATCTACCGTAATCTTTGAGGAAATCTTTACAGACAAAAAATATCGTTACAGCAGCCGTTATTTATTCCCGTTCAATCAGAAAGTAGATGATCGCTATTTCAAGGGAAATCAGTCCAATGACATCGGAGTATCCATCATCACACCATATGGGGAAGATTATCCGGACTCTGCCCTGCGTATGCTTTCCGCACAGGAACATAGTGTGATTGTAAAATTACCGAACGATAGTACCTTCCTGGATGAGATTACCGACTCCATTAAAATCTATAAGTTTTTGAATAAAAATGCTTCTGGTGCAAGAGGAAGTTTTGACAGCATCCGTCGTGCAAAGGAAGATGAACGTATTGAAAAGAAAGATCGTATCCGTATCTTTATTGAGGATGCATTGAAACATGCGGATATCTATGTGAATGGTGATAAAGCAAATATCTCACCAAAAGAACCGGCAAGCCGTATCAATGAAGCACTTGGTAAGTTAGTAGCCATGCAGTATAACAAGCTGACCTATATGGAGACAGCTCCAGAACTCTCTGATATTGCTGCAGTATTCAATGGCAACGATGGACAGCTTTCATTCCTTGGAACCAGTGATACCACACCGAATAAACTGGCACTGGAAGAAGTGATTCAGGTCATCGGTCTTAATAATGCAAGACATATGAAAACTTCCCTGAAATCTCTGCAGGACAAATTCGGGGCAGCTCCTTATGGTTTTGATCCAAAAGATGTGCAGTGGCTGGTTGCCATGCTCTTTAAGATGGGAAGAGTATCCCTGACCTATAACAGCCAGAGTTTATCTATGTTGTCCAATACAAAAGATGAACTGGTACGTTACTTGACAAAACGTGAATTTGTCGAGAAACTGCTCATTGACATCAGGGAAAGAGCAACAGACGGACAGATCCGTTCTGTAAAAGAAGTAATGAAAGATTATTTTGGTTTCTCCGTATCTAGTGATGATGACGATGCCATTATGAGAAATTTTAAAAATAAAGCACAGGATAAGCTGGAAACATTTGGTGAAATCATGATTGAATATCGTGTAAATCCGAAGCTGCCATGTAAATCTCTGATGGAACAGGCGAAGAAGAATCTGGAAGAGCTTCTGGCCATCAAAGAGCCGGTAGAGTTCTTTAAAACAGTAGATAAAAAGCGAGATAATCTGTTAGATGATGCAGATGATACTGCACCGGTATTTGACTTCTTCAAAGGTGGTCAGAAAAAGATCTTCGAAAAAGCACTGGAACAGATCCAGATGTTTGAAAATAGTAAGACATATGTCCGAGAACAAGAAATTATGGATAATGTTGCCCAGATGGAAGCTATTGTGACAGCGAAAAATCCATTTAGCCAGATTCAGAAACTGCCAGATATGTCTGTGAAGTTCGTACAGCAGTATGGAGCCTTACTGGAAAAAGAAGCAGAAGAGATGCGCCCAATCGTGGATGATGATCTGGAAAAAGTGTTACATACGCTGGATGAAAAAGAATTTGCACCTGTATTCAGAGATAAGTTTGTAAATGCCTTTGCAGAATTAAAACAGAAACTGGATACATCTCATGAGATTGCGGCAGTGAAGAATATTAGACTAGAAAGTGATACATTGAAGCTTCGCTGCATGGATGAGATCACAGAGTATGAAGAAGCACATCGTCCAAAACCGGTACATCCTGTACCTTCGGTAACACCACCTACAGGTGGCGGTCATACAGAACCACCGAAGCCAGTAACACCGCCAGTGCAGCCAAAGCCAAAGAAACGTAAGAATGTATCTATCAGTAACGTGGCAGGTGCGAGAACCTATTCGATTGAAAACGAACAGGATATTGACAAGTTCCTGGCAGAGATGAAGAAAAAATTATTAAACGAGCTGGATGAAAATACGATTATTACATTAAGCTAATCATTCCAGTGGGAGGAAACAGTACATGAACAAGAATGCGATAAAGAAATTTGCCATAGAAGCAAGAAAAAAACTGATTGATTCTGTTACAGATAAAGCCGGTATGCTTGGAATTACAGAAAAATCATGCAGTGAACCAATCACAAAAGGACCAGACTTTGAAGTATACCAGACCGTTGCGGGAACAGAAGTAACGTTGAATAAAAGACAATGTGAACAGAGAAGACGACTGGTATCCCAGATTGAATCCCGTGGATTTGAGGCTGTCGTAGAAGAAGTAGCTTATACCTGGTTCAACCGAATCTGTGCGATTCGTTTTATGGAAGTGAACGACTATCTTCCAAACAGAGTTCGTGTACTTTCTTCCGAAAAAGAAGGAAAAATGGAGCCAGATCTTGTGACACAGGCACCAGATGTTGATTTAGACCTGACTGTACAGGAAAAAGAAGAGATTATCAATTGGAAAATGAGCGGTACATCAGAAGATACGGATAAACTGTATTGCAAATTATTCTTGAAGCAGTGTCATCAGTTGCATGACATCTTGCCGGGACTTTTTGAGGCAGACTCTGACTATATGGAATTGTTGTTTGGTATTTCCTATACCAATAAAGATGATGTCATCTATATGTTGGTAAATCCAGGAACAGGTATTCTGGAAGCAGATTTTAATGTATCTACACTGGATGAAGAAGGCAACCCAACCGGGCAGGTAGAGATTATTGGATGGCTGTATCAGTATTACAATACAGAATTGAAAGACGACACTTTCGCAAAATTGAAAAAGAATGTAAAAATCACAAAAGAAAGAATACCGGCGGCAACCCAGCTTTTCACACCGGACTGGATTGTTCGATATATGGTAGAAAACTCTGTGGGAAGAATCTGGATTGAGCATTTACAGGCAGTAGATCCAAGTACAGATGAAAAGGCAACCGCAGAAAAATTTGGATGGAAATACTACCTTCCGGAAGCAGAGCAGGAAGAATCTGTTAATGTAAAACTGGCAGAAATCCGTAGCACATACAAAGATTTGAAACCGACTGATATCACCTGTATTGATCCGTGTATGGGAAGTGGGCATATTTTGATTACGATGTTTGATGTACTGATGGATATCTATGAAAGTGCTGGATATGACAAGAGAGAAGCAGCATTTGAAATCGTAGAACATAATATTCATGGACTGGATATCGACCAGAGAGCATATCAGCTGGCATACTTTGCAGTTATGATGAAAGGTCGTGGCTATAACAGACGGTTCCTGCGTGGAAGAGATGAAAAGCCAGAACCGAAAGTTTATGCGATTGTAGAGAGTGATGAAATCAATCGGAATCATTTGCGGCTTTTCGGAGCTCATTTAAGTGAAAAGGAAAGAAATCTAGCGGTTATGCAGATAGAGGGACTGCTGGATACATTTAAAGATGCTAGAGAATATGGCTCTATCTTGAATGTAGATGAATGTGCTTGGAATGTGCTGCAAAGATTTGTAGACGATTTAGGTACAACAGGACAGATTTCATTTGAGAGCGTTGGAAGTGAAGAAACACAGGAAAGCTTACGAAACCTGGTAAGAGTGGCACAAAATCTGGGACAGAAATATGATGCAGTAGTGACAAATCCACCGTATATGGGAGCTTCTGGAATGGGGGGGAAATTATCCAAGTATGTGAAAGATAAGTATCCAGATAGTAAAGGTGATTTATTTGCTGTGTTTATTGAAAAATGGAATAAGATGTTAGGTGCGTATGGATACAATAGTATGGTTACAATGCAAAGCTGGATGTTTTTGTCTAGTTTTGAAAAAATGCGTACAAATATATTAAGTACAAAGAATATCACCAATTTAATGCACATGGAAAATATGGTTATGGGAATCGCATTTGGAACAGCGGTTACAATTTTTAAAAATCAGCATACTTCTAATTACAAGGGTACTTATAATCAGATTAAGTTATGCGATATTGAAAATGGTAGACCTAAATATTTCCCAGTACTGGAAAATCGCTTTGAGCAGGTTGCAACGGAAAATTTTGCAAAAATTCCAGGAAGTCCAGTGGCATATTGGGTGAGTGAGTCATTGTTATCTGACTTTGAAAAAGGAAAAAGATTGGGGGATCTTGCTAAACCAAGACAAGGTATGGCAACATCAGATAATAATCGGTTTTTAAGACTTTGGTATGAAGTGGATTATAAAAAAACTAATTTTGAGGCTAGATCAGTTGATGAAGCAGTAGGGAGTAAAAAAAAGTGGTTTTCATATAATAAAGGAGGAGAATATAGAAAGTGGTATGGAAACAATGATTATGTAGTTAATTGGGAAAATGATGGAAAAGAAGTTAAAGAATATGCAACAAAACTATATAAGTGTGTGACACGAACAATTAAGAATATACAATTTTATTTTCAACCATGTTTTACATGGTCGCTTGTATCTTCAGGTGTCATTTCTTTTAGATATAAAACACATGGTTACCTGTTTGATGTTGCTGGAATGAGTTGTTTTGCGGAAGAGAACATGTATTATCTTTTGGCCTTGTGTAATTCAAAAATTGTGTTGGCAGTTATGGAAGTACTTGCACCAACAATTAACTATCAAGCAGGAGATATTGCCAATATCCCTGTGCTTGAGGGGAAAAATTATATCAGGCAAATAGATTCATTAGTACAAAAAAATATTTTATTATCTAAAGATGATTGGGATTCTTTTGAAACCTCATGGGACTTCCAGCAGCATCCACTGTTTTGCAAAGACTCTACCATTACTGAAGCCTTTGAACAGTGGCAGGCAGAATGTGATGACCGATTTAATCAATTAAAAGCTAATGAGGAAGAATTGAACCGTATCTTTATTGATATTTATGGGTTACAGCATGAATTGACACCAGAAGTTGAGAATAAAAATATTACAGTTCGTAAAGCTGATTTATTAAGAGATATTCGTAGTTTTGTTTCTTATGCAGTAGGCTGTATGTTTGGACGATATTCTCTTGATGAAGAAGGATTGATTTATGCCGGCAGTGAATGGAATACCAGCAGTTATAAGACATTTCTTCCAGATGAGGATAACTGTATTCCAATTACTGATGAAGAGTATTTCACAGATGATATTGTTGGTCGTTTTGTAGAATTTGTTAAAACAGTCTATGGTGTAGACACATTAGAAGAAAACCTTGATTTTATTGCAAACGCATTAGGAAATAAAGGTGATACTTCCAGAGAAGTTATACGAAATTATTTCTTAAAGGACTTTTATTCAGATCATTTGAAAGTATATCAGAAAAGACCTATTTACTGGTTATTTGACAGTGGAAAGCAAAATGGATTTAAAGCATTGATTTACATGCACCGTTACGGCGCTGATACCGTGGGACGTGTAAGAACAGATTATTTACATCGGGCGCAGAAATATGTAGAGACAGCTATGCAGAGTGCCCAGTATGTTATTGACAATGCAACATCAGCTTCTGAAAAATCAAAAGCAACCAAGGCAGTGACGAAATATACAAAACAGCTAGCGGAAATGAAGCTTTATGATGAAGCTATTGCTCATATTGCCAATAAAAGAATTGAAATTGATTTGGATGATGGCGTAAAAGTGAATTATGAGAAATTCCAAGGAGTGGAAGTTGCCCAGGAGGGAAAGAAAGCTTTAAAAGTGGATCTTCTGGCAAAATTAAAATAGAAAGTGGGAAGACATAGATGGATTTATTAAATATACAAGATCAGTTAAATACAGAGTTTTCCAAGGAAGAGACTCGTATTATATTCTGGTTTGATGATAAAGGAGAATATGAAGACGAAGTATCTGAGTTACAGTTGTATAATGCAAAATTACATATTTTGGATGGAACGAACTGGTTTTATTCCAAATGGTTATTAAATGAATCAGATACAGAGAACAAGTATCTTGTATATGTACCATTTCCAAAACCAAGTGATGCAGAGAATCCATTGGCAGATATGTATTATTACTCGGTTCCGTACTACACGGATCGGGTATCCCAGATGTCACAGGAGATTGGAATTGATAACCGCTTTAAAGAACATCTGGCGCAGTACAGCAACTTCTGGAAAAACAAGAATCGTATTGAGAAGTTTAAAGAACTCGGCATAGACCATTTCAATGTGGAAACCATTGATATTGGTCTTATTGCCGTGCTTACAGATGTGAAAACTCCGAACTTTGAAGAAATTACAAGACAGTTATTATTAAATGATAACGAAGCATACATGAAAGCCTTAGAAGACAACGGACTTTTAGAAAAGTTCTGGAAATTATGTGAGAAGTATTTTGGATATCAGTCTGAAAATCCGAACGTAGATGATCTGGCTGCATGTATGCTCTTAACTTATGCATCAGTAGCATTGAAAGATACATTGCCGGTTGTTTTGAAATCTTATGTATTGAAAAAGAAGAATGATGTGGTCGTATTTGTCCGTAATTTGATGGACAATGTACTTTATCAGGATGCTTATGATGTATTAGCAGAAAAAGTGGATAAGACGTTACGAGTGGTGAGCAGAATCCGGGATGAACTGAAAAAAGATGCTGACAAATCAAAAGATCAGTCTGCACAGCTTCTGGATATTGCAAATTGCGATGCTTTTCGGGAACTGGATAATATCTTAATTGACTGGGCACTGGATCAGCTGAATGATGAAATCCTGGATGCTCAGATTGATGGCATGAATATTGCACAGATCGCAGAGCAGCGGACTGCAAAGTCCTGCCATTTTGGAAATGTATATAAAAACGAATATCGGGCAATCAAATATGCTTACCAGATGATGAAGGCAGTATCTGTTCTGGAAGTGACCAGTGATATCAAGGTTATGGTAGCTGATTATCAGAAACAGACATATTTGGTTGATTCTTATTATAGATGGTTTTACAGTGCCTATGACCGTATCGAAGATGCAGAGAGATTTTCCAAGGTAAGAGAACGGATTGAGAATATGTATTCCTTTACATATCTGAAGAAAGTAACACCGAAGTGGAATCAGGAACTTACAGATAATCTGATGGCGGATACCGGATTAAAACGTCAGGAAGACTTTTATCGCAATTACCTGAAGGGTTATGAAGGAAAAAATCGTGTCATCGTTATTATTTCTGATGCTTTCCGGTATGAGTGTGCAAAGGAATTGATGGAACGATTAGAATTGGATGAAAAATGCACACCGAAATTGGAGTGTATGATTAGTGGACTACCGTCTGTAACATCAGTGGGAATGGCAAGCCTTTTGCCACATAAGGAATTACAGGTAGATGATAAGTTAAATGTCACAGTAGATGGACAGAGTTGCGGTGATCTGGCATCCAGAGACAAGATCCTAAAAGCACAGAATGAAAATAATGTAGCATTAGCTTTTGATGAAGTGGCAAGTGCCAATAAAGAGAAAATCCGTGAATTACTGCAGAAGAAGAATATCGTATATATTTATCACAATCAGGTGGATGCTCGTGGTGATAAACCTGCCAGTGAAAATGAGGTATTTACGGCGTGTTCAGAAGCAATCGAAGAGATTCATAAGCTGATCAAGAAACTGACCAGTTATATATCAGCACCGAAGTTCTTTATTACAGCAGATCATGGTTTCCTGTATAAGAGAGACAAGCTGCATGAATTTGACAAAGTATCCTACGATCGGGAAATCTGTGCTTATTACAACAAACGGTTCCTGCTTACTACACAGAAGGTAAACGAACCGGGAATGAAGTCCAGATTGATGGCATATATGAACAACTTATATGTGACGACACCTATTGGTGCAGACATATTCAAAGTAGCCGGCGGTGGACAGAATTATGTACATGGTGGTTCGTCTCTTCAGGAGATGCTGATTCCGGTAATTGAGTTGACAACAAATACTAGAGCGGTTGCTTACGATTATGTAGATGTGATTTTGACTTCTGTGAACAGAAAAGTAACGAACTTAATTACTTACTTTGATTTTATTCAGACAGAGAAAGTAACGGACACCATGAAGGCAAGAAGTCTGGTAGCATACTTTACGACGGAAGATGGAGAAAAGATATCTTTTGATGTACCGATTGTTGCGAACAGCCGGGAAGATGCACCGGAGAAGAGAACATTTCATGAGAAACTTACATTGAAGTCCAGAGAATATAAGTATGGTGACAAGTATTATCTGGTACTGGCTGATGCGAACGATGAGAAAAATATTCTGCAACAGTATGAATTTATGATCGATATTGCGTTTGTGGATGATTTTGGGTTTTAGCTAAATATGAACAATATGGGTGATAAGAAAATGAATATATTACATTTATCAGATATACACTTTGGGCTAAACTATCCGGAATACGGTATTAAAGATGCATTTGAGAAAAAAGATAAAATACTTGAAGATCTTATTTCGTGTATTGCAAATATAGAAGATGGGCTTAGACCAGAACACGTTGTTGTAACTGGTGATATTGCATGGAGAGGAAAGAAGAAGGATTTCGATGAGGCATATGAATGGTTTACAAAACTTCTTTCAGTAATTGGCTTGCAGGGGAAAGATATAACTTTTTGTGTTGGAAATCATGATGTAAATAGATCGTATGCTTGTTCTAATAGGGATTTAAAGGATGATGATATTGAAAAAATTGATAATATCTATGCATATGAAAATGTACATGAAATGGAACCGCCTATTTACGAATATGATAAATTTTGCGAAAAAATTGGAATGGTACCATATTTGTATCCACTTAATGGAAAGGTAGAATATAGTTACAGTTTAGGATATAAAGATGTAGAATTTCCGTCGGGCAGTACTATTAGAATTTTTGCATTTAACACTGCACTTATTTCATGCTTGCCAAACATAGATGATGATCGAATGTGGATAGGACAAAATCAAATTCTAGAATTAATGAAATATGGAATTATGCCACTTAAAAAAGATGATGTTTCATATTACAAGATAGCTTTATTTCATCATGCAGAAAGATTTCTACACCCAAATGAAATTTGCGAATATGATGGAAGGGTAGCTACGCTGCCTTTATTGAAAGATGCTGTCGATTTAATTTTATGTGGACATACGGAAACTGGAGGACGGCCTGTATTGCAAGAACAAGCAGGTGGTGGAAAACTATTAACAGGAGGAGCCGCTTATTATAGTGACAAACATCCAAATGCGTTTTCAATGATATACATAGCAGACAATAAGACAGAAATGTGCTTTGCACCGTACACATTTGATGAAATTTGGAAAAGATATGAGTACAAGACAAGCAGGGATACAATAAAAGATATTGCAACGATTTCTGAGATTGGCGATTTAAAGGAACAATGTCAGTTGGTTGTAAAAAATGATAAGAGAGAATATGTAATACCTTTAAAGAAAGTGTCTGTATTTGAAGAAGATATAAGCGGAGATAAAATCATTCATTTAGATAATAGAAAAGAAGTGTTAAGAGATTTAAATATTGACTGTTCGGCACCTGCTCAGGGAGGAACAGCAAAATTTAATATTACTTTAGCACCAAAGATGGAGTTCAATATTAAATCCATGCTTAAAAGGGAAGAGTGCTTTGAAGCTATGGCAGATTTATATAACTGCGAAGATGAAACAAAAATGTATGTGCAAAGTGAGTCTGGAGAGATAATTCTGTCCGGAGATAACTTTAAATGCAATTTAGAAGTAGATAGAGATGCCACAGAACTTTTAAGAAAAATCGTAATGTTGGAAGATTATTTTGATATTAAATTAAGGAATCCATATGATATATATGAAAATGAGTTGAAGAGGATGGATATTCTTCTGCAAATTATTGAATACGGATATACTACAAATTTGAAGCTTGGAAAAAGTATGATGGTAAATATTTCAGATAGAGATAAATTAGATATATGGTATGAAGAAATATCACAGAATAACAATTTTTTTATACGATATAGTAAAGAATTTATGTGTGAATTGTTTGAAAATGTATTTTCACTGGGAAATATTTTAATTTGTGCAGGTCCATATCATATGGATAAAGTGGACTTTGAGTATAAACGAGAGACTTTTAGGGCAGGAGATGTACGGAAAGGTGTGCTGAATGCTGATAAAAAATTTACAACTTATTTTATAAAAAATCCTCAACAAATGAAGAGCCAAGTTTTATCAGAATATGATTGTAAAGTAATCGATATAAGCAATGCAAACCTGGATTTTGGATTCATTTATGAAAAAGAAAGCAAATCGAATAGTGAGGTATGACATGGAAGAATTTGATATTACTCAAGAAAATACAACCGAAGATAAGCGAGAAGAAATAAAGCAAAAACTCCGCCAATATTATGATGGTCGTATTGTCCGCAAGGATTTAACAAAATCCATTCGTGAGGGTGCTAATGTTCCGGTTTATGTACTGGAATATCTCCTTGGACAGTACTGTAATTCCGATGATGAAGAGATCATTGAAGAAGGTGTAGAGAACGTAAAGCGTATTTTGAGAGATAATTATGTGCGTCCGGATGAGGCACAGAAGATTCTCTCTCTTTTGCGTGAAAGAGGCAGCTATACAGTGATTGACCGTATTACCGTTGTTCTAAATACAAAAGAAGACCGTTATGAAGCGACTTTCTCGAACCTTGGTGTGAAGGGAATACCGATTCATCCTGATTATGTAAAGGATTATGACCGTCTGCTCTGCGGAGGTATCTGGTGTATCCTGCAGATGGAGTATGAGTTTATCGAAGAAGACAAGAAGAATACTCAACCTATTCGCATTCGCAAGCTCACACCAATTCAGATGCCGCATGTAGATATGGATGAGGTGAAGAACGGAAGAAAGGCATTTACTAAGGACGAATGGATGGATGTTTTGCTTCGTTCTACCGGACTGGAACCAGATCATTTCAGTGAGAGAGCAAAGTGGCTGCTGATTGCCCGTATGATTCCACTTGTTGAGAATAACTTTAATCTTTGTGAGCTAGGACCACGTTCTACCGGTAAATCTTACATATACGAGCAGATTTCTCCGAACAGTATTCTGGTTGCAGGTGGACAGACAACAGTCGCCAATCTTTTCTATAACATGTCTAACAATACGGTAGGTCTTGTTGGTATGTGGGATTGTGTGGCTTTTGATGAGGTCGCCGGTATTAAGTTTAAGGATAAAGATGGTATCCAGATTATGAAGGGATACATGGCATCCGGAGCATTTTCACGAGGAAAAGCAGAGATTCAGGCAAAGGCTTCCATGGTATTTGTGGGAAATATTAACCAAAGTGTAGATACCCTTTTAAAGACATCGAATTTATTTGATCCATTCCCGCCGGAAATGGGGACAGATACGGCATTTTTAGATCGTATGCACTGCTATATTTCAGGATGGGAAATTCCAAAGTATAGACCGAATTCTTTTACCGATGATTATGGATTTATCACAGATTATTTATCCGAGTTTGTTCGTGAGCTTAGAAAAGATAATTATAGTGACTTAATGGATAGATATTTTCGTCTGGGAAGTAATCTGAATCAACGAGATACCATTGCGGTTCGGAAGATGATTTCCGGCTTTACAAAGCTCTTATACCCAGATGGAGAAGTAAGCAAAGAAGAACTGCGAGAGATTATAGAAATTTCATTGGAACTTCGTCGTAGAGTAAAAGAACAATTAAAGAAGATTGGCGGTATGGAGTTCTATGATGTGAATTTCTCTTATATTGATAATGACAGTTTTGAAGAACATTATGTTTCGGTTCCGGAGCAGGGTGGCGGAAAATTAATTCCAGAAGGAATGGGAAAACCAGGTACTGTTTATACCGTTTCTAAATCAAAGACAGGTATGATTGGCTGCTATATGTTGGAAACACAGATGATGCCTGGTAATGGAAAGTTGACCTGCACTGGTATTGGTTCAGGAAAAGAGCCAAAAGAGGCTACTAATACGGCATTTAACTATCTGAAGGCCAATGGAAACCGTATTTCTGGTCAGATTAGTACCACAACAAAGGACTATATCATCAATTATCAAGATATGCAGGGCATTGGCATGACAGGAAATCTGGCATTACCAACTTTGATTGCGATTTGTTCCGCAGCACTTGGAAAGACACCATTGAACAGCCTTGCAATTCTTGGTGAGATCAGTATTGGCGGTACTTTGATTAAGGTGGATGAGTTGGCAAGTACGCTGCAGGTATGTCTGGATAGTGGAGCGAAAAAGGTGTTGCTTCCAATTACTTCAGCCGGAGATCTGGGTAACGTACCATCGGATTTGGTTGGAGCATTTAGCTTGATTTTCTATTCTTCTGCAGAAGAAGCAGTATTTAAAGCACTTGGTGTAGAATAGAATTTTGTATTACAAACAGATAAGAAGGTGATGGATTATTTTTGAACGGGATTTTGAAGAGATGCTTGCGAAACATCAGGCATCTCTGGATGATAAAAAGAAATTTACAGCGTTGGTGAAAGACTTATTTCCAGATCAGTCAAAGAATGTGAATTTACTGTTAATGGCATATAATATGGGGATTGCACAGGATATTAAGAGCGCACCTTATATCAATAATACGTTTGCGTTTCGGTATGTAAAGCAACTTATAAATGATTTTGGTATGAGTCGTGTCAATGCAGATTGGATTGTATCGATATGGTGCTCCTGTTATGGAGGTAAAGTATTAGGGAAAGCTTGTGATATTTCTGTACAGAGGCAAGGAAGTGGCCCGGCAATTCAGGGAGAACAAGCATCTTCAGGGAAATCTTATGGAGATCTTTTTACATATGAGAGGAGCCATAGAGGAAAAGGGCTTGCAGTAATTGGATTCCGTGGGGATAAAAATCAGACCATCATTTTTCAAAACAAATTCGGGAATACTCCGGTGGTTGAGATTGCAGATAATAGTTTCAGTAATTCTCTAACAGAGGAAGCTATTCTGACAGAAGGGATTGCATATATTGGGAATCATACTTTTTCTGATTGTAAAAATCTGCATCAGGTGGTATTGCCAATTAGCATTGAAGAAATTGGTGATTTTTCTTTTGAAAATTGCAATAGCTTAAAATCCGTATCACTTCCTACGGCATTAAAAACCATTGGTGATGGGGCGTTCAAAGGAACAGGACTTCGAACAATTGCTATTCCAAAGAGTGTGTTCTGGGTAGGGGAAGGACTTTTGGCAGAGTGTGATTTATTAGATCATATAACAATTTCAGAGAATATAGAAAGAATCCCAGCTAAAATGTTTGAAAATTGTAAAAATCTAAAAAAAGTGGAATTACAGGAGAATCTAGTTGAGATTGGTGAACGTGCATTTTTTGGATGCAGTTCTTTGGATTTTCTGATTATTCCAGATAGTGTGAAACAAATTGGTTTAGATGCATTTGCCAATATGGACAAGCAGTTTATTCTTCAATGTTCTTTTGGTTCATATGCAGAAGAATATGCCAGAAAGAATAAGATTAAATATCAGTTGGTGTAAAATGTCGCCTGTTATGGGACAAAAAAATCGGTATTTGCTGATATGATGATATAAAATAAAAAAGCCTATATGAAATAGACTTTTTATAACACACACTGTGTTTGTCAGTTATCTGACGCATTCATAATAATATTATTTGAACTTGCAGTGTAAATCTATAGGGTAATGATTTACAAAACTAAAATATCATATTTTGAGGTGGGGTGTCAAGAGTGAAAGAAAATTATTATTTAGGATTAGATATTGGAACAAACTCCGTTGGTTACGCAGTAACGGATGGACGGTTCAATTTGTTGAAGTACAAAGGGGAACCAATGTGGGGATCTCATGTGTTTGAAGAAGGGAAACAATGTTCAGACAGAAGAATGCATAGAACAGCACGTAGACGATTAGATCGCAGACAACAAAGAGTTCATTTGACACAGGAAATTTTTGCAAAAGCTATTAGTGAAGTTGATGAAAGATTTTTTGTTCGATTGAAGGAAAGTGCATTATTTAGGGAAGATACCAGTGGAAGAGATACTTATATTTTTTTTCAAGATGAAAATTATACGGATAAAGAGTACCATAGAGACTATCCAACAATTCACCATCTCATTAAAGAATTAATGGAAGATACAACGCCGCATGATGTTCGCTTGGTTTATTTAGCAGTTGCCTGGCTTATGGCGCATAGAGGACATTTTTTAAGTGAAGTAAATAAAGATAATATTGCCGAGTTACTTGATTTTGATTTGATTTACGAAAATTTGATGGAGCTTTTTACAACACCACCATGGATTTGTTCTGATAAAGAAGAATTCAAAAATATTCTTTTATTGCACCAAACGATTAAAAATAAAGAGAGAAAATTCTGGGGGTTGCTATACGATGGGAAAAAGCCGAAGACTGATGAAGAGGATTACATCAATAAAGAAGGACTGATTCGACTTCTTTCAGGAGGAACTGTAGAGGCTGGAAAACTATTTAATCAGAAAGAATTTCAGGAGAAAATTTCTATTTCGTTGAAAAAATCAGAGGAAGACTTCCAATTGCTTTTAGATGAAATGGATGAAGAGGATTCAGAGTATTTGATTCGGCTTCGCGCACTTTATGATTGGGCATTGTTAGTGGATTCTTTACATGGCTGTTTTAGTATTTCAGAAGCAAAGGTGCAAGATTATATTCAACATAAAGCGGATTTAAAGATGCTAAAGAGTTTCGTTCGTAAGTATTGCCCGAATGAGTATGCGACCATATTTAAAAATGCAGAAAAAGAAAACTATGCATCTTATGTATATAATATCCCAAAGGGAAAAAGAACGAAAGAATATAAGAAGAAGATCACACAAGAAGAATTTTGCGATTATCTAAAAAAGAAATTAAAAGATGTTCAAATTGATGAAGAAGATGAGGAAATTTATCAAGATATGATGTTCCGATTGGAAACATACACATTTATGCCGAAACAGGTAACGGGAGATAATAGAGTTATATCTTATCAGCTTTATTATGATGAATTGAAAAAAATTCTGGAAAATGCAGAAAACTATTTGCCGTTTTTGAAAAAGGAAGATGAACAGGGCATTTCTAATAAAACGAAGTTGCTTTCTATATTTGAATTTCGTATTCCATATTATGTGGGGCCGCTTTGCTCAACAAGTAAATATGCATGGTTGAAACGAAAGTCAGAAGGAAAAATTTATCCCTGGAATTTTGAAGAAAAGGTGGATTTAGATCAAAGTGAGGAAGCATTTATTAACCGAATGACAAATAATTGCTCTTATTTGCCAGGTGAAACTGTGTTGCCACAGAATTCATTATTATATTGTAAATTTACTGTGTTGAATGAAATAAACAATCTTAAGATTAATGGAATCCCAATTTCTGTGGAATGTAAACAGGAGATTTATAGACTTTTTGAAGAAAATAAAAAAGTAACAGTTGATAAGATAAAGAAATACTTAATTAGTAATAATTATATGAAAAAAGAAGATGTGCTAGGTGGTATCGATATTACTATAAAATCTTCTCTTAAACCACAACATGATTTTAAAAGACTTTTACATTCAAAAATTTTAAATGAAAAAGAAGTAGAGCAAATTATTGAGTGCATTACATATTCAGAAGAAAAAAGTAGAGTGCTCCGGAGATTAGAGAGAGAGTTTCCGAAACTTTCAGATGAAGACAGAAGATATTTATCAAAGTTAAAATATAGTGGTTTTGGAAGATTATCCAGAGAATTTTTTACTGGAATTCATGGTGCAAATAAGGAAACCGGTGAAAGTTTTAGTATTATACAGGCATTGTGGGATACAAATGATAATTTGATGCAATTGCTTTCAGACCGGTATACATTCAAAGACAGTATCGAAGAAGAACAACGTCAATATTATGAAGAACATCCAATGACAGTAGAATCTTTATTAGAGGAAATGTATGTTTCAAATGCGGTAAAACGTCCAATTTACAGAACATTAGATGTAATAAAAGATATTCAAAGTGTTTGTAAAGCAGTACCGAAAAAAATCTATGTGGAAATGGCAAGAGGACAGGAAGAAGGAAGCAGCAGAAAGAAATCAAGGAAAGATCAGATTTTAGAATTGTATAAAGATATGGATAAGGGCGAAGTAAGGGAATTATCAAAACAATTGGAAGATTGTAGTGAACGTGAACTTAGAAGTGAAGTTCTTTTTCTATATTTTATGCAACTTGGAAGAAGTATGTATTCCGGCAAGCCAATAGATATTGAAAAACTGAAAACAGATGTTTATAATGTGGATCATATTTATCCACAGTGTAGAGTAAAAGATGATAGCCTCTCAAATAAAGTTCTTGTTTTGTCAGAAGAAAACGGGGCAAAGGGGGATAGGTATCCAATTAGTGCGGAAATCAGACAAAAGATGGGAGAAATGTGGAGAGTATATCATGAAAAAGGACTTATTTCAGATGAAAAATATCGTCGTCTGACAAGGGTAAGTGCATTTTCTAATACAGAAAAAATGGAATTTATTAATCGGCAATTAGTAGAGACCAGACAGTCTACAAAAGCATTGACAAGAATTTTTCAGTACATTTTTCCAGAAACAGAAATTGTTTTTGTGAAGGCTGGTCTTGTTTCAGATTTCCGAAATGAAGTTCTGGAATGTGCGAAAAGCAGAATTGTAAATGATTTGCACCATGCCAAGGATGCATATTTGAATATTGTGGCAGGAGAAGTTTATCATGCTAGGTTTACTGCAAAGTTCTTTAAAATTGACCAAGATGAATATTCGGTAAAAACAAAGGTGATTTTTGGAAACAAAGTATGGTGCGGAAAAGACTTAGTATGGGACGGTGGAAAAGATATTGTTAGAGTGAAAAAAACACTCACGAAAAACAGTGTCCATTATACAAGATATGCATTTGAAAGAAAAGGCGGTCTATTTGACCAACAGCCTTTGAGGGCAGCATCAGGATTAATTGAGCGAAAGGCTGGATTGGATACAGAAAAATATGGAGGATATAATAAATCAACAGCCAGTTATTTCCTGTTAGTAAAATATATTGAAGCGGGAAAGAAACCAAAGCAAGATGTAATGTTTGTTCCAATAGATTTGATGGAATCGGAACGGATTATGGATAATAAAGCTTATGCAAAAGAATATGTGAGAAATACAATTGCACAGATTATTGGAAAACCAAGAGATGTTGTGCAAGAAGTAAGTTTTCCTTTGGGTATGAGAAAAATTAAAGTAAACACATTGTTGACATTTGATGGATTTGAGGCAACCTTAGCAAGCAAATCTAGTAAAGGACAGAAAATAGTGTTTGGATCTATGATGCCATTGTTTGTTGCTGGTAAGAAGGAACAATATATTAAACGATTGGAAAGTTTTTATAAAAAGAAGAAACAAAATAATTCTTTGTTAGTAGATGAAGTATACGACAAAATAACGAAAGAAGAAAATCGTGAGTTGTTTTTATTTTTAACAAACAAGGTAAAAGAAATGCCTTATTGTTTAATATTTGGTAGTCAATTACAGGTGTTACATGATAAAGAAAATGAATTTAAAAATTTGAAATTAGAACAACAGGTAGAAACACTTTTAAATGTTCTTTCTATTTTTAAAACAGGGCGAACAACCGGCTGTGATTTAAAAGCACTAGGAGGAGCTGGACAGGCAGGAATATTTACAGAAAGTTCTAAATTATCAAATTGGAAAAAATCATACAAAGATGTCCGTATTGTAGACATTTCTGCAGCTGGACTACATAGGAAAACATCGCAGAATTTATTGGAGTTATTATGAGTTTTAGAACGGTAGTTATTACAAAACGCTGTAAATTAGATTATAAAATGAATTTCTTAGAAGTTAGAAAAGAAGATACGAAAAGGATTCTCTTGGATGATATCCATACACTCATTATAGAGAATCCTGCGGTATCTCTTACAGGGTGTCTAGTGGAAGCGCTTATACAGAAAAAGATTAAAGTGATTTTTTGTGACAGCAAAAGAAATCCGCAGTCGGAATTGGTGCCCTATTATGGATGCCATGATTGTTCTAGTAAAATCAAATTACAAATGTCATGGACTGAAGAGCTCAAAGGGGAAATTTGGACAAGAATTGTAAAAGAAAAAATTCGAAAACAGGCAGACTTTTTGTTGGATTTACAAAAGGAAGAAGAAGCTTTACTTAGAATCTACATAGATGAGATGGAATACCGGGATGCAACGAACCGTGAAGGACATGCGGCCAAAGTGTATTTTAATGCGTTATTTGGAAAAGACTTTACCAGAAATGATGATAATTCAATTAATGCAGCTTTGAACTATGGATATTCGCTTATTTTATCAACAATTAACAGAGAAATTGTTGCAAATGGATATCTGACACAATTAGGATTTTTTCATGATAACATGTTCAATCAATTTAATTTAAGCTGTGATTTAATGGAACCGTTTCGTATTCTGGTAGATCGATACGTCTATTCCAGTGGATTTACAGCATTTTCAGTAGAAGAAAAACACAAAATGTTAGAAATATTGCAGCAAGAAATAGGGATTAATAACACAAGGCAAGTCTTAACCAATGGCATTAAGATTTATGTGAGAAGTATTTTTGATGCGATAAATGAAAAAGATTTGTCATTGATTACATTTTATGGATTATGAGTTATCGATTTATGAGAGTTTTAGTTTTTTTTGATTTGCCTGTTCAGACATCAGAGGATATGAAAAATTATCGACTGTTTCGAAAAACACTTTTGAAAAATGGTTTTTTTATGATGCAAGAATCTGTTTATTGTAGGATGGTTTTGAATCAAAGTGTAGAAAAAAATGTGATTCAGACAATTCGAAAGGCAAAACCACCGGCAGGATTAGTTCAGATTTTGACAGTAACAGAAAAACAATTTTCAAAAATGGAATTTTTGGTAGGAAAACCAGATAAAGAAGTAATAGATACTGATGAAAGGTTGGTTATATTATGAAAATTGTGCATCCAAAAATAAATAGCAAGATAGAAATATCCGATCATGAAATTAGTGTATTTGTGATTGAAGAACCAGAATTTTTTTATGAGTTACTGATAGATATAAAAAAACAGATAAATAATTTTGAGGGTAACACAGTATTATCTGTTCACAATGAACCTGTCAGTTTTCATAAATATGTAGAATTAATTACAGATCCGTTAGCTATTGAAATGAATAGTAGGACAATAATGAAAAAAGTATTAGTAGCTATGGAAAAGTGTGGTCAGGATGCGGTATACTATGAAAGGACACAAAAATTGATGGCTGAAATTGAAACATATATTAATGACTTGAGCCTTAATTTTGATACAGAAATAGAGTGCCATGATATTTCTTTTCAACAGATACTTAAAGCGGCAGAACTGACTGTGTCAGATGAATATTCTAGGCTTGTGGATAAAATTTATGCGTACATGGAGTTGATACGTGAGTTTGAAGGCGATAAGCTGTTTATTTTTGTTAATTTAAGTAGTTTTATAAAAAATGAACAATTGCAAGAATTTGTAAATACAGTGGTTGGGCATTCTTTTCGAGTGTTATTAATTGATAGTCACGATTTTGAAAGATTAGAACAAGAAAATCGTTTGATTGTTGATTGTGATTTCTGCGAGTTTTGAATAGACCCTATGGATTTCACAACGATAGCAGGTCGTTTTCTCAAATTTGAGGTTTGAGAGTAGTGTAAATCTATAGGGTAATGAAACCGTGTCGAGGTGGTGGCGGTGTAAGACCCCGTTTGAGAGTAGTGTAAATCTATAGGGTAATGAAACTGTTTCGCTTTCGATTCCCAATGCACTGTTGTTTGAGAGTAGTGTAAATCTATAGGGTAATGAAACTTGTGTTCGCCAATGTTTCACACATCTTGGTTTGAGAGTAGTGTAAATCTATAGGGTAATGAAACAATTGATAAGCCAATTATAACATCCAAGGAGTTTGAGAGTAGTGTAAATCTATAGGGTAATGAAACCATGCATTTTTTGATAATGGGTACTATAATGTTTGAGAGTAGTGTAAATCTATAGGGTAATGAAACTTTTTCTCTTTTACTGCTGTTTCGACCACGGTTTGAGAGTAGTGTAAATCTATAGGGTAATGAAACAGTGCTTCCTTCTTCATACACTTCCTTAGAGTTTGAGAGTAGTGTAAATCTATAGGGTAATGAAACAAAATAGGTTTATCCAAAATTAAACTATTGTTTGAGAGTAGTGTAAATCTATAGGGTAATGAAACAGAGTAAATTATCAGCAAATAGCTGATATGGTTTGAGAGTAGTGTAAATCTATAGGGTAATGAAACTATTAAAAAAGTAAAATTCCGTGTAGTCTGTTTGAGAGTAGTGTAAATCTATAGGGTAATGAAACTTTACTTCCGTCAGGATTTAATGGCTGTCCGTTTGAGAGTAGTGTAAATCTATAGGGTAATGAAACATTACTGCGAAGTTCCACCCAGTACTGCGGTTTGAGAGTAGTGTAAATCTATAGGGTAATGAAACTTTGGCGACAATGAAACTGGCACAGTTGTGTTTGAGAGTAGTGTAAATCTATAGAATGATAAAAGCAGATCAAGTTATTATATGTGATTACAATTGAAAAAAAGGAAATTATACAATAAATTTCTTTTATGTGTAAGTTTTAATATCTCTTGCTAAGGGACTGTAATACAAGCATATTATTAAGATAATATCTAGGATAAAGAGGTGAGAGGATGGGACTTTTTGATGCACTATTTGGAAATCGGAACCAGATTCCTACGGTGACAACGATTTTGCCCGATGCAGCAAGGCAAGAGATTATCGCCGGCAGACTTCCAATTTTAAATACAGACAAACTGTTCCTGAAACGTGGAGAGAAGATTCATTTTATTGATAAGGCAGTCAATCTGGAAGAAAAGACGGTGAAGCAATATCGCCATTATGGGCATAGCAGTCCTGGACTGTTTGAGGGAACTCGTTGGAGTTCTGGAAGAGGAAAGACGGTTGAACATACAGAGCTTGTGCAGCACCGGGGAATCTTATACATAACGAATCAGAGGATTGTGTTTCAGGCAACCGAATGGGGATTCGACAAAACTTATCGATACCTAACTGCAATTACTCCATATAGCAATGCCTGTGAAATACAGTTTGGTAATAAATCCTATTGTATGATTGTGGCAGATGGAAGTGTTGTAAATCAGGTATTGCAGTTGATTAAACAAAGGAGGAAGATACCATAATGGAGGGACAATTAAAGAACGGAACCATACTCACTTCGGAGAGTGGGAATAAATATGAGGTCGTCAGTCTTCTGGGAGCCGGTGGACAAGGAGAAGTCTATGATGTGAAACTTGGCAGTAAGCATTATGCATTGAAATGGTATTTTAAGGGAAGTGCTACAGAGCGTCAGAAAAAGATTCTGGAAACAATCATAGCCAAAGGTTCACCGGATGAAAGTTTTCTCTGGCCTATGGAGTTGATTGTACCGGCAAAAAGTGATCTGTATGGTTATATCATGCCTCTTCGACCAAAGAATTATAAGAGTATTGTGGATTTGATGAAGAAACGTGTAAATCCATCTTTTTACACTCTATGCAGAACCGCTTTTAATTTGACCAGAGGCTATCAGAAACTGCACGCTATGGGAGCTAAGTATCAGGACATTTCATTTGGGAACCTGTTCTTTAATCCAGATAATGGAGATGTACTGATTTGTGATAATGACAATGTTTCTTTTGATAACAGCAAACCAGGCGGGGTTCTTGGTACACCGGGATTTATGGCACCGGAGATTGTAAGAGGTGAGAAACGCCCATCCAAAGATACAGACCGATATTCGCTTTCCGTGCTGTTGTTTTATCTTTTTATGGTGAATCATCCATTGGAAGGAAAGCTGGAGGCAAGTATCCGTTGTATGGATATGGCAGCCAGAGTGAAGCTTTATGGTACAAATCCAGTATTTATCTTTGATCCGAATAATAAGACGAACAGACCGGTAAAAGGGATTCATGACAATGCAACGATTTACTGGCCATTATATCCAGAAAAATTTCGTCAGATATTTACTAAGGCATTTACCATAGGACTAAATGAGCCAAGCAAACGTATCACGGAACCGGAATGGATGACACTATTTTCCAATATGATGAGTGGAATGCTGCAGTGTTCCTGTGGTGCACAGCTTTTTTATGATGAAGATTTGGAAGCAAAAGGTGTGGCACATACCTGCTGGAACTGTGGAAAAACTGTACAGGTACCAAATAAGATTATGATTGGGAAGACCCAGGTAATGTTAAATCAGAATACAAAACTGCTGCATCATCATGTTTATGATGATTTTGATATGGATACAGTTGTAGGATCCGTGGTTCAGAATCCGAAGAATCCTGCACTCTGGGGAATTCGGAATGAAGATAAAGTGAACTGGACTTATCAGAAAGCAGATGGCACGCAGATACCGGTTGCGCCAGGGAAAACAGCTGGGATTGTAAAAGGTGTAAAGATTATATTTCCTGGAACGATTGGAGAATTCAGATAATCGCTTAAAGGAGAGTGGAAAATGGTATCAGAGGATAAAATACAAGAGGAAATTGATAAAGCAACAGTAGCCTTGGGAATGCAAAAGGAGTTAGATCTTTATTCAATATTACTTAGAATTAAATACGCTAAAGATAGAGAAGAAGCAATTAATAGAGAAGTTGAAGTTTGCAGAGCAAAGCTGGAACATGCATGGCAAATAGATAAGAAGATACTTGATGACTTAGAAGTTGGATGTGAAAAAATATAGGGGGATAAGAAGATGGAAGTATTACAAAGACCAGGCGGAGAATTAGCAACAAGACCAATTCATTTCTTTTGGGTGGTGGACTGTTCAGGATCTATGTATGGGGAGAAAATCGGAATTGTTAACAATACAATTCAGGAGTGCATACCGGAAATGCGTTCTGCAGCAGACAATAATCCGAATGCACAGCTTTTAATCCGTGCCTTACAGTTCTCATCAGGCGCAAGTTGGATTACAACAACTCCGGTACCTGTTGAAGATTATGGATGGGAAGATATGGATGTAAATGGACTGAAAGAGTTGGGAAAAGCGTTTGAACTTTTAGCGGCACAGCTGAGCATTCCGCCAATGCCGGAGAGGGCATTACCGCCGGTTATTGTACTTCTTTCTGATGGACAACCCACAGATGATTATAAAAGAAGTTTGGAAAAATTGAAAAAATTACCATGGTTTAGAAAAGCGGTAAAAATTGCAATTTCTATTGGCCAAGATGCAGATGATGACGTGTTAGTTGAGTTTTGTGGGAATAGTGAATTAGTTTTACAGGCAAATAATGCGACAGCCCTTGCAAAAATGATTAAATGGGCATCTACGACAGCATCTATGGTATCAGCTCCATCAAGCAAGCCAATAAATTCTGTACCAGCTTCTGCACCAGAATCAGCATTAGGAATTTCCGTAGCTGCGTCCGCACCGGCAGAGGATCCGTTTGCATCGCCAATCAATGGGGCGCCGCTGGTACTTGATATGAGTAATATTCCAAATCCAGATGATTTTGATGAAGGGGCTGTCTGGTAAGAAGAGGAGGAGTCGGATGAAACGCTATATATGTGATGGAATTGTTAAAGGTACGACTCATGTAAGAAATCAAATGCCTTGTCAGGACAATAAACGAATCGTAGAAATATCAGATAAAGTTGCGATCGTTGCAGTTGCGGACGGTCATGGAAGTTCTAAATGTCCAAGAAGTGACAGAGGGTCTATGATTGCTGTCAATTCTTTCTATGAAGTTATGAAGAATTATCTGAAAGTCTATGGAGACGATGAAACCGGACTTTCTAATCTGATTACTTTCCTTAACCGGGAAGGTGACATGCGGTTCGCCCAGGATGTATGCGAAGAGTGGCAGGCAAGGGTGAAACAGTCTTTTTATAAAAATAAAGTAGATGGAATGACCGATGAAGATGGAAGTATCAAGTGGTTGTCTGTATTTTCATTGTATGGAACGACACTGCTTGGAATGCTGGTGACTGACAGCTTTGTATTTTCTTTACAGATCGGAGATGGTGATATCAGTGTTGTGACAAAAGGTGAAGTAGCACCGTTGGTAGAACCGGAGAAATTCCTTGGAACAGAAACACATTCCCTTTCAAAACCAGATGCATGGAGAAAAGCCGTGGCATCAGTGCGGAGACGGGAGATGGAGAGCGAAGAACCATATATGTATATTCTTTCAACAGATGGATTTGCAAACAGTTATACTTCCAATGAAGAATACCAGAAGACATGCAAGGATTATCTGCAGATGATTCAGGAGCATGGAGCAGAGACAGTACAGGCGAATCTGAAGAACTGGCTGACGGAAACCAGTGAACTTGGGTGTGGGGATGATATCACAGTTGTTATGGTGTATTTTACAAAAGAGTAGGGGAGTCGCAGGGAAATGATTGTAGATCGCTATTACTACCACCAACTGAATAAACAAGAGCAGGCGATTTATAAGGCATTTTACAATGGTGCAATGTCGCATCAGGAGATTATACCAATTCCAGTGCGTGGTAAATTTACGCAGGATAGTTTTGAACGCATATTTATGGCGATGACGAGGGATAATCCATTGATTTATTTTTTGAATCAGTCCGCTTGCAGCACTGCCAGCGATATGTTTGGACGTTTTGCGATATGTCCGCAGTATTTTTTTACGAAAGAAAAGGTAAAAGAATATAATCGTAAAATTGAAAAAGTAGTGAATGAACTGGCAGAACAGCTACATTTGCTGGAATGTAGTGATTATGAAAAAGAACTTCGGGTGCACGACTGGATTTGCCAGAACATTGAATATGATTATGAAGGAAGCAATAAAGACAAGCTATCCAGAGTGATTGCTTCACATAATATTCTCGGTGTTTTTGCACATCATAAAGCCCAATGTGAAGGAATTGCGAAGGCAGTAAAAGTTCTTTTGAATGCGGTTGATGTGAAATGCATTGTTGTTACTGGGGATTCGGTAAAACGCGGACAGTGTGTTCCACATGCATGGAACATTGTAAATATCGATGGAGAGCCGTATCAGTTAGATGCCACTTGGGATATAAGTACAACAGGGCAGAACAAGCAGTTCGTGGTATATGATTACTTTAACCTGACAGATGAGTTAATGAATCAGGATCACAAAGCGGATAGCAGCTTACCGATATGCAGAAGCAAGAAAGCGAATTATTATGTGCAGAGAGGTTGTTCCTTTCAGATGCGGCACCGGCTTATGGCATATATAGACAGGTTGATTGAGAAGAATGAAAGGATATATGAATTTCGTGCAGAAGGAAGATTGAATAAATCTGCCATAGAGAAGGAAGTAGCTGATTATATTATACAGAAATTACAAGCGTATGGAAGAAATTGTGGTAGAGTAAGAACAAGTTCGAATAGAGGACTTGGAATACATCGTATAGAACTATTATGAAGATTGTCGGTGATATCTGCCCAACAAATGCCGCACCAATCATTGAAAAATCGGAACATGGATTGAAATTGGATGTTTGCAAGTGGGGATATCCGTTGTCACAAGGAAAGAAACTAGTCATAAATACAAGAACAGAATCTGTTATGGACAAACCTTCTTTTCTAAATGGAATCCTCTATTACCGTATTTTGATACCGGCAAGTGGATTTTATGAATGAAGTCGGTTAAAAGAGAAAAATACATTTTTCAGATATGATGCAGCACTATTGTATATGGATGGCTTCTGTGTTTGGTTTGAGGATGAACGACGATTTGTGATCCTTACCACAGCAGCAAATGAATCTATGAGAAAAGTACATGACCGTATGCCGTTGATCTTGGAAAAAGAGCAGCTGGCAGATTGGTTGTGCGCCTGGCGGCGCACGTTTCTAAGGGTTAAAGTCGTGTGTTCTGCAAGCTGTTATCAGCTTGCCAGTGAAAGTCTGGTCAAGGTAATCGCCAGTGAGCCTTGTAGCGAACCTCCAATGCTTTTGGGTGACCGACTGTGTTGAAGCGAGGTATGCCTGTGAGAAACAGGTGCAAAATAGCAGTCCGTAACATAAAGTGAATCCTGTAGCATCGTTACGTTAGCCCTGTAAGGGACAAGAGAGAGTTGAGTCACTGACTTTCTGACGAAGACCATGGAAGATGTGGGGATACTGGAGTACAGCATTGAGGAACCCTTCGGTGTAGAGGGAGCGGAATGTTATGAAAGTTGATAACGGAACAGAAGAGATCTCATACCATCATATAACCACAAGTATGTAACTGAGGATATAAGCACGCATGCGAAATTTCTTGAGAAGTGGTATGAGAAGTCGGAGGAGCCCATAGTATCTATGAACTATTGGTAAGAAAAACAATGGGAGAAAAGGGGCTCTGCTTTAATCAAGATTAACGGGAAGGTAAGGGATAGTGCATGCCAAATATTGGACAACAACACTCAACAGAAAAATCACGACAACTTCAACGTAATCTATGCCTGACAGCCAAAAAGGATAAGCAACGCAGATTTCATGCGTTGTATGACCGTATCTTTCGCCTGGATATTTTGTGGCGGGCATGGAAAGAAGTGCGAGAAAACAAGGGGAGCGCTGGGATTGACGGCATTACCTTTGAAATGATTGAGGAATACGGAGTAGAAGAATACTTGTTGGATATTCAAGAGGATTTAAAGAATAAGAAATACAGACCTAAACCGGTAAAGAGAGTATACATTCCAAAACCGGATGGGAAGCAAAGACCATTGGGAATTCCGACTATTAGAGACAGGATTGTGCAACAAGCCTGTAAGATAGTGATAGAACCTATCTTTGAAGCAAATTTTCTGGATAGTTCTTATGGATTCCGTCCTAAAAGAGATGCAAAACAGGATACAGAAAAAGTGAAAAAAGAATTATATAAAAACTGGTATGTAGTAGATGCGGACATACAGGGATACTTCGACAACATCAATCATGAAATACTACTGGGATTATTAAATCGTCGCATCAGTGATAGAAGGGTCATTAAGTTATGCAGACAGTGGTTACAGTCAGGAGTCATTGAAAATGGGAAATATTATCCAACGGAAAAAGGCTCACCGCAAGGAGGAGTCATTAGTCCGTTGTTAGCAGATATCTATCTTCATGTATTGGACTCCTACTGGGAAAATCATAAAGAACTGGGCGTCATAGTCAGATATGCAGATGATGCAGTGATTGTGTGCAGAACAAGAAAAGATGCAGAATTAGCGTTTGAGCATCTGAAAAGAATAATGACTAAGTTGAAACTGACATTGAATCCGCAAAAAACAAAGGTTATAGATATGAATAAGGAGAGCTTTGACTTTCTTGGATTCCGTTACCAGAAGTTTGGTAAAACCAAAAGCGGACGAAAGTTGCCTTATATGATGCCTAGTAAAAAGGCGATGAAAAAGGTGAAGGACGCAATCAGAGTAATTACTTGCAGAAAGTCAGCCTATGAGGGTCTGGAGCAAAAGGTGGAGAAATTAAATCCACTTATAAGAGGATGGAGAAATTACTTTCAGCATGGAAACTCAACAAAACGATTTAAACAGCTTGATGAATACGTGTGGATGAAGCTATGGAGACGGGTGTATTACAGGCGAAAGCAGAAGAAATACAGAGAGCATGTGTTGTATGGATTTCGAAAGTGGTATGCAACCAGTGGAATTACTACTTTGATAAAGTCCATTGCCACATTGAAAAAGACTTGGATGCCACTCTATGAACAGTACACAGATGGTAAGTTATCCAGAGAAGATTTCCTTATGGAAAAGAAGAAATATGATGAAGAAACTGCAAGATTGGAACAATGGTTGCAGGAGCTTCAGAGCAGACAGGAAATACAGCAGGAAAATCATCAACAGATAGAAAAGAATATCAGTCAGTTGAAATGTTACGCTGATCAGATGGAACTTACGGAAGAAATAAAAGAGAAGCTGATTGACAAAGTGAAAGTATATTCCGATAATAGAATAGAAATCTGTTGGAAGTTTGACAGCGGTTTTTTAGATACGCAGACTATGCATAAGTGTGGTTGATATACGGACTTGTGCAGAAATAAAAAAATTAGAATTTTTAAGGAGGAATACTTATGGATCGTTTTAAGAAGATTTATCAACAAGGTACGATTGATGTAGTGGAAATTTGGGTTGATACAGAAACCGGTGTGAATTATGTTTTCCATAGAAACGGAAATGCAGCGGGATTTACACCATTACTTGATAAAGACGGCAAACCAGTAGTAAGTAAATAGTGCTACAATTTTGAATTTGGAGGTATAGCGGTGTACGAAAATTATAGTAGACAATCATTGCCAACAAAAGAGTATCGGGAATTATTAGGTAGTGCTCTATGTGTTTTTAGTTCAAATAATGGATTTATAATAGAAAATATCATTAACACAGATGATTCATTTAATTGGTATGATTTGATTGATAAAGAATCAGGATTGCTTAGGAAATGTATATCAGATACTATTTCTAATAAAACTGGAAATAAAGAAATTGAAAACTTATTTTTAGAAATTGTGAATATGAGAAATAGGATTATACATGGATTTAGAATTACATCAAAACAAGGTGAGCAAGTACTTGCAACAAAAACTCTTAAAAAGGACGGAAATACTCAATTTGAAATAACGATAGAATATTTGATGGATTTTATATTGAAAAATGAAAAACTAGGTGATTTGCTCCACGAATATAGAGGATATTAGTCTGTGAAATTCCAGTCTTACGAAGAGCGTGGAAGTACACATGAATTTGACTTTGGAGGTTTAGCAGTGGCATCAAGTAAAGAATATTTAGAATTTGTTTTAGGGCAGTTATCGGATCTGGAAGAAATTACTTATCGATCTATGATGGGAGAATTTATTATTTACTATCATGGCAAGATTGTAGGTGGTATCTATGATGATAGATTACTTGTAAAACCGGTGAAATCAGCAATTAGTTATATGCCAACAGTTTCGTATGAATTGCCTTATGATGGAGCGAAAGAGATGCTGTTGGTCGAAGAAGTTGACAGTAAGGAGTTTTTAACAGGTCTGTTTCACGTTATGTATGATGAATTACCAGCACCGAAGCCGAAAAAGAAAAGATAAATTACTTTCGGCTATAGAAAACAGAAGTGAAATGAGCAGACAGATAAAGCAGTGTTATGAGAAAAGTAAATTTATTTATCGCAATGAGTCTGGATGGGGATAATATTGTGGGAGGTCTTGGGGTCATTGTAAATGATTTTCATAACAAAAAAAATCTTACACCGAATGTATGTGCGTATATACCGAAAAAGAATATCGAGGGCAAGGAAGCGCAGGACATTTACTGCATACAGTTGTAGCAGATATGAAGCGGAAAGGGATCACACCACTCTATCTGATTACGGATCTTACAGATTTTTATGAAAAATATGGATGGGAACTTTTCTGTATGGTTCAGGGCGAAGAAGATCCTGAACAGATCAGAATGTATATTCACAGATGAAGAGGCAGGGAATCGAAAGGTTTCCTGCTTCTTAAATTTGTGGATCCCCTTTTGGTCACGGCATGAATTTGTCTGTTTCCTACATAGAAAAATAATGACGTCAGAAAATGAAACTGTTATAATAAAGATAGACTTTATTTCTGTCAAACGGTGAGAGAAATTTCGTATATAGAAGAGGAAACACAGTGAGACAGTGTACAAATGAGAAGGAGGGGGATTATGGGTACGGGATTGCAGATGATCGTGGGAATGCTTGCAGCGCTAGTGAGCGTATGTTTGTTGATAGTAGTTCACAGGAAGCAGAGGCTGGTGTGGAGTGCTGTTTTTGTTCTGCTTGGAATTACGACAGTGCTTGCCGGGATATTTATTTTCACGGGTAGTGAACGGAAAGAGGATGAGAAAACAGCATCGGCAGAGCAATTGGAGGATGTCTATATTGGACTTGCTTATGGATTTATGGAAGAAGAGGCATATGAGGAGGCAGAAATTTTTCTGGAGAATTATCTCTCTTCGGGGGTATATGATGATGCCTATCTGCTTGCGCGGGCAAGGCTTTATGGGTTGCAGGAAAACTATGACGGTGCGGAAGGCTTGTACCGGATGCTGATTGACAGAAAGTCAAAGGCAGCCGGAAGAAATGAGCTGAAAGAAGAGCTGGAAGTGATAGAGAGGGCGAAGAAGGAAGCGGATGAGGATGCGAGAGAGGATGCAAAATCGCTTTTGAAGGAAGCGGCATCTTCCTGTACAGAAAAGCAGACAGGGACAGAGGATGCAGTTTCCTATTATCTTGCAGTACAGAAAGAACATGATGGGGAAGAGGAAGAAAAGAAAGCAGACATCCCGGATGGAGAGATATGGAAACTCCGGGAGATGAAGCTTGCCAAAATGCAAGGACAGATCCAAGAGGAAGATTATGAGGAGATTGCGCAGGAGATGAATGCCTGGGAGGACAGTAGTCAGCTGCTTGTATTTTCTGAATTGTATCGTCAGGGACTGATCAGCACATCCATGCTCCGTAAAAATGAAGAATTGCAGGCAAAGACAGAGCAGGCCAAGCAGGCACTTTCCTGGGTAAATAAGCAGAAAAAGGGATACAGGTATACCGGGGAAGACAAGAAACTGATCGATCAGACGCTGAAGCAGTTAGAGAAAGCATCGGATGACAGTGAAGATGCATATGATTTCTGGATGCGTGACAGACTTTTAGAGGCGGCGGGGAAGGAAGAAGAGAAAGAACCGTCAAAGCTTTATATGCAGGCATCAAGGCTTGCCTACGAGAGCGGAGATCAGACAAGTGCGAATTCCTGTCTGGATAAAGCGCTCGATACTGTGGCAAGGAGTGAGGATGCTGCTTATCGTGGTCCGGCAGGAGAACTGAATCGGATTTTATCGGAGAAAGAAGATAAAGAACAGCTGAAAGAAATTGATACTTATGCGAAACTTACCGTTGATCATATCGTTCCGATTGTAGATCATTCTCAGGATACAGACGGACAGAAGGAAGAAACTTTTCAGGAAAATAAAGAAGAGAGGCAGGAAGATTTCACGCAGTATGTCACAGATACTGTGAATCAGAAGGCGGCATCTGTAAGTATTTCGGGAATTGATACCAAGGAGTTTGAAACTGTTCGGGCAGTAGTTTCTTTGGAGGAGGGGATTGCAGACACCGAAGAGAAGTTCCGGGGAAATGTGGAAATCCTTGATTGCGGGGTAGAAATTCCTGATTATAAAGTGAAGAAGCTGGAATATGACACAGTAAATATTGCGCTTTGCTGCGATAATTCCGGCAGCATGGAAGGAGAGAAGATTGAGAATCTGAAGAAGGCAGTTTCTACATTTGTAGGGAAGCTTGCGGATGAGGTCAATATCGGGATTGTTCCATTTGGAAGCGGTGTGTTAGAAGGGGTCTGTGAGCCGGGAAGCAGCAGGGAGAAATTGGAGCAGTCTGTGGAGTCTTTCCGTTCTGACAGCGGAACCAATATATACAGTGGAGTCGAATATACACTTTCGATGCTGGCAAAAGAAAAAGATGCCTTGAATATCGCGGTGATCATGTCGGATGGACAGGATAGTATCCCTTCAGAGGAGCAACTTCAGAAGATCACTTCCGCCTGTGAGAACGGAAATATTTTGTTGTATTCGATGGGGCTTGGTGCGGATGTAGAGTCGGAAGTGCTAAGTACTTATTCCGATGCAGGAAACGGAGCATATGTATTTGTATCGGATTCCAATTCGCTCTATTCTTTCTATCAGTATATTTATCAGATCAGTAAGAACCGTTATGAGATTGAATATCAGGCAGTCGACACGATGACACAGAGCCGGACACTCCGAGTGGAACATAAAGGACACAGGAAGATTTATGATGAGAGATCGTATTATCTGTATGAGAATGATCTGACAGAGGAAGATCTGGGACCAGAGAGTGATCTGCAGATTCAGGATATGATATTTTATGGGTTAGATACGAAGCTTCTTTATGAGTCTCCTGCTCCCCAGAAGGTGAGACTGACGGGAAAGGATTTAAAGAAAGAAAATAAGATTTCGGTATCTCTTCACGGGGCAATGGAATATGAGTTGGAATGCAAATATGAAAGTGACACAAGCTGGGAAATAACGATTCCGGCGAGAGCAGCATGTGGAGTGTATGACGTTTATGTGACGGCAAATGGAGAGCGAAGAGTATTCCCGTCTGGGCTTGTGATCACTTCAGGAGATCTGAATACGGTTCGTTATGGAAATTATATATTTACTTCTACCGGGAAAGAGGTCTGCGGAGACACGACAAAACTGACCGGATATATCCGGATGAATGGATGGCTTGGATTCCAGGACAGTGTGCAACTGGAAGGAGATTTGAAGAAAGATCCAGAAGTACTTATGCGCTGTCGGAGATCTTATGTACAGTATGATAGAAATACTGCAAAAGGATATGCAAAGCATCTTGCAGAGTATGGAATGTATGCTTCCCTTCCGGGATTTTCGGAAATAACACTGTACAATGATCCGCTGACAGATGCTTCCTCGGATAAGTATCCAGTGAAACCGGCGGTCTCAAATGGAGCATTCATTCTGCAGGATTTTTCAAGGATTGATTATGCGAAGATCGCATTGTATCCAAATCAGGCAGTCGTTGAGTTTGACAGTGTACAGACCGAGCTTCCATTTCAGGATGCTGTTTTAAAGACAGCAGAATCTGAAAGTCCGTTTGCATTTAAGTTTGATCATGCAGAACAGATTATCATGAATGATAAGCAGATCGGCTGTGAGATTTCACTGAGTCTTGGGGAGGAAGATGAGAAAAATTATCATGCGCTCTTTGGAAATATGCCAATCTACTGTAACCTTGGTACAGCGGAACTAAATCTGAATACATTAAGTGGGGATGTCTCTGCGAAAGTACTTGTCAATGTTGCAATGTTATGTGATGGCATGGGACTGGAACTGCAGTGGAAAGAATGGAAACTGGATGGCGTGGAACTGTATGCAGACTACCCGGTCAATACGACAATTTCGGGAGTCCCGGTAACCTTTTCAGATTTTTCACTTGGTGTGGAGGAAATCAGTTCGATTGACAAACTGGATATGAGAGAACTTCTGAAACTGAAATACAAAGGAGGATTTGAGGTGGCGGTGGCAAAGGTTTCTGAATTTAAGCCAGGGTTGGAAGAATGGGTCGGCGATGTAAGCCTTGCCTCTCTTGATCAGGTATCTTTGGAATTCCAGTTGAGCAGAAAGTATATTTCGGTGGCAGCAACTGCAAAACTTCTGGAAGCAGTTCAGATCGGAGACTGTGCACTGGAGCTTGGAGAAGGAATTTCTTATACAAATATGTTGCTTGGTATGCAGGGAGAAACCGTCAATGGCTTCCGGGGAGAAGTCGGTGTTGGAATCAAGATGGAGAAAGACAATTGTATGTTCAATGTCCGGGGAGCTGCGGAGCTTGCACTTACAAATAAAGTGTGTGGAATTGGGGCTTCCGGGGAGTTGGAGGCAAATGTATCCTGGTGGATTGTGGCTTTGCAGACGCAGGCAAAAGGACAGGGATTTATCGGAGTCTATGAGCAGCATAACGGAGTGTGGGCATTCGGGCTGCATGGACAGACGAGTGATCCGGGAGACAAAGGCATTCATCTTGTGTGGGCATCGGAAAATCCAGAACTTTCGAGCAAGACACTGAGTTAAGAAAAGGATATGAAAGAGGGAGCATGTATGGGAAAAAGGAAGAAAATAGAAAAACAACTTGCAGTGTATAAGAAAATGCAAAAAGGTTTTCTGCATTTTCTGTTGATTGTTCTTGTCTGCTTTGGGATGGTACAGATGGGAGAACTCCAAGAAGTACAGGCAGCAAGATCGGATCTGATGACTCTGGAAGGAGAGAAAGATGTTGTTGTAATCCTCACTTATGATAAGGAGGCGCCGGAAGTTTCTATCACGGATCCTTCCGGGAAGGTGTATGCAAAAGAGAGTGATTTTGCGGCGGTACAAAAAGGGCAAGGGGCAGTTTATTATTATCTGCGAAATGCACCGGGAGGTACCTGGTACATAGATTACGATAAAAAGTCAAATAGCAAACTGGAAGTCCATGTCATGCCGTGGTATCAGGAAGTGGAGATACGATCTTTTGTGATGGAAGCGCCCAAAGAAGAGCGGATTCGAATTCAGGCGGAGGTGATTGCAGAGGAAAATATCGGATATACATATTATATTTATGCAGTGACGATGAACGGGGAGATGGTTGACGGGAAGAAAGAGCTGAAAACTGGTAGCGGTATAGCAAACCAGAAACTGGAAACAGAGGTAGATATTTCTTCGCTGCCCGATGGAGAAAATTATCGGTTGCAGATAGATGCAGTGGTCACAGATACTGATGAGACGGAACTCACCACATCGGCAGTTACTGGAGAAGGCTTTTCTGTGAAAGGACGTACAAAAGCAGGTGACGGGGCAAAACTTCGCACCGTACTGGACTATACAGACAGTGCACTGGAGATCGACTGGAGCAATGCCGAGGAATCCTGTGACCAGTGGGTGATCGGTGTGTTTCAGGGGAAAGATACAAAGGAACCTGTTTATGCAGAACAGCTTGATAGGGATAGCAAAGCGACGACTGTCAGCATTGATCTAGATGGAGAGGATCTGAAAGTAGAATTGTCCGCTATGAGCAATGGAAAAATCGTGGCCCAATATGATAGGATGATCTCATTAAATCCAGGGGTGACAGTTACGATTGAAACACCGGAGCAGACCGGATCGACAACGGCAGAAGTTTCGTATGATGTTGGCGATAAGAAGGTGCAGGCAGAAATAGCAGTAGGAGAAAAGTCACAGAAGGTTCAGTGGGAAAAGAACGGAACAGCTGCATTTGAAATTGCAGATATGGAAACGCAGGAAATCTGTGTTGTCTATGGATGGGAAACCGGAAGTTTTTACCGGGTATCCAGACGGATCAGCACAGATGTTGTACCGCCAATGCTGGAGCTTTACGGAGAGGACGAGAATATCCGAGTGAAAGAAAAGGTGCTTCCGCTTTCTGGGAAAACAGACTCGGATGCTACTTTGAAAATAAATGGCAAAGAGCAAAAAATTGGGAAAGATGGGACATTTCAGATTTCCCTCAAACTAAAAAAAGGAGAAAATGCGATCACACTGACCGCAGCAGATCCACTTGGGAATCAGACATCCAGAACGATTCTTGTACAATATCAGAAGGAAGGTACAAAAGGGGAAAAAGCACCGCTTCCGGGAGACTTCTGGATTTTGGGAGGAACATTTCTTACTACGTTTCTGTGTGCGTTGCTCATGGGGATATTTGGAATCGTCTCTGGCAGAAAAGGGGGCAATATAAGAAAAATCTTCGCAGTGGCAAAAGGCTTCTGCGTCTGTGGAATATTGGGAGGGATGGCTGGCAGCGGCTGGTATCTGTACCGTTACTGGAAACTGACAGAGAAGATTTCAGGGAAAAATCTGACCGGGGTATTAAAGGCGGCTCCGGTATCTGATTTGACAAAGGTATTGGAACAAAGGCAGGAGTGTCTCAGACTTCTATGGATTCCAGCAATGGCAGCGGCAGTCTTTTTGCTTCTGTTACTCTTTCTTATCATTGGAGGAAGGGCAGCCCGAAAGGCACAGGAAAATCATAGAGAAAAAGCAGAACGAAAGAAAGCACAGAGAGAAGAACAGAAGCAGAAAACGAAAGAAGAAAAAGAACGATATTGTCCGTATTGCGGGGCGAAAAATTCCGCTGCGAGTAAATATTGCGGAAAATGCGGAAAATTGATGGAATAAAGAATACAAGGAGGAAAAAGAAATGCAGCAAAAAATTCATTTTGAATGTGATTACACGGAGGGAGCGCATCCGAAAATTTTGAAACGTTTGATGGAGACGAATATGGAACAGACAGTCGGATATGGAGAAGATCCTTATTGTCAGAAAGCGGCAGAACTGATCCGCGGACTTTGCAAAAAAGAAGAAGCAGCAGTCCATTTTCTTGTAGGGGGAACGCAGGCAAATCTGACAGTGATTTCAGCGCTCCTTCGCCCGCATCAGGCGGCAGTGTGCGTGGAAACCGGACACATTAATGTCCATGAGACAGGAGCAATCGAGGCGGTTGGGCATAAGGTGATATCCGTGCCGGGAAAAAACGGAAAACTGACGGCAGAAGATGTGGAGCGGGTATATCGATTACACTGGGATGATGCCACTCACGAACATATGCCACAGCCAAAACTTGTCTATATTTCTAATCCGACAGAGATTGGAACAATTTATACAAAAGAGGAACTGGAAGCACTGCGGGCGGTATGTGATCGGTGCGGGCTGTATCTGTTTTTGGATGGAGCAAGACTGGGATATGGTTTGGCAGCGGAGGATAATGATCTGGATCTGGAAAGCATTGTGGCAAACTGTGATGTGTTTTATATCGGAGGGACGAAAATGGGAGCACTCTTCGGAGAGGCTGTTGTCATCTGTAATCCAAAACTGCAGGAAGACTTCCGCTATCTGATCAAACAAAAAGGCGGTATGCTGGCGAAAGGGCGGCTGCTTGGAATCCAGTTTTTGGAGCTTCTTCAAGATGGTTTGTATTTTGATTTGGGCGAACATGCGGTGAAACTTGCACAAAAACTTAGAGAAGGTTTACTCAACGCAGGTTACAAAATGCAGGACAGTACGACAAATCAGCAGTTTGTGATCGTTTCGGATGAGGAATTGAAAAAAATAGAAGAGAAATATTGTGTATCTTATATTGAACGGATCGGAGAAGATCAAAATGTGATCCGAATCTGTACAAGCTGGGCAACAACGGAAGAAAACGTAGAACAGTTTCTCCGTGATGCAGAGCAGATAAAGAAAGCGCTTTAAACTAACTCCATAGGAAGCATGTTCCTTTCCATGCTTCGTTAAAAAAAGAATCTCCCATGGAAATCACGGGTGTTTGCCAGACCGTGTCTGGCAAACATCGGATGTATGGGAGATTCTTCTAATTACGGAATGTCAGTGAAGTGTCTGTCATGGAATCGATGATTGCCAGCGATTCTAAGTGAACACCCTGAGAGCGGATCAGATCACCGCCATTTTGCATGCCTTTCTCAATGACAACTCCTGCACCTTCGATCGTAGCGCCGGAACCTTTTACAAGATCGATCAGCCCTAACATTGCACAGCCATTTGCAAGGAAATCGTCGATGATCAAAACGTGGTCGTCCTCATTTAAAAACTTCTTGGAGAGGATGACATCGTAAGTACGTTTGTGTGTGAAGGATTCTACTTTTGTGTGGTAGACTTCCCCGTCGATATTGATGCTCTGTGTTTTCTTTGCAAAGACAACAGGAACACCAAAATATTGTGCGACGATGCAGGCAATCCCGATCCCGGAAGCCTCGATCGTGAGAATCTTCGTGATTTTATCGCTTGGAAATCTTCTTCGGAATTCCTTTCCAATCTCATTGATCAGATCGATATCCATCTGATGATTTAAAAAACTGTCTACTTTTAATACATTTCCCGGTTTGACAACACCGTCTTTTAAGATTCTTTCTTTTAAAAGCTGCATGGTATAGTTTCCCTTCTCTTCGGTGATTTTTTGATTTATAAATCATCATACCGCAAGGGACGAGGATTTTCAACAAAAAATAACTGGAAAACAAAAGAAATTACAAATTGTGATATGAAGTAGAATGTGATAAAATAAATCTGTATGTAATAAAATGACGAAACAGCAAGGGAAATGCTGGAAGGAGGATTTTTTTGATAACGATAAACAGTTATGTAAAGCCGGAGAGTCTGGAAGAAGCATACGAGCTGAATCAGAAGCGTGCGAACAGAATTCTTGGAGGAATGATGTGGATGCGGCTCGGGAGCGGACGGGTACAGACTGCGATGGATCTGTCCGGCATGGGATTAGATCAGATAGAAGAATCAGAAGAGGAATTTAAAATCGGGTGTATGTGCACTCTGAGACAGTTGGAACTGCATAAAGGGATTAACCAATATACAGATGGGGCAGTAAGAGAGTGTGTAAGACATATTGTAGGCGTACAGTTCCGTAATCAGGCGACAGTCGGGGGAAGTATTTTTGGAAGATTTGGATTTTCCGATGTTCTGACATGTTTTCTGGCGATGGACTGCTATGTAGAATTGTATAAGGGTGGAATTGTACCGCTCAGAGAGTTTGTCTGTCAGAAGAGAGATCGTGATATTCTTGTGAATGTGATTATTCGAAAAGATGTAAGAAAGATCCGCTATGTTTCTTCCAGAAGAACGAAGACGGATTTCCCGGTAATTGCCTGTGGTGTGGCAAAAGCAGGAGAGGAATGGCAGGTATCGGTTGGAGCCAGACCGATGAAGGCAGTTCTTGTGACAGAGAAGGCTGATGGGAGAAATGCGGCTGAAATTGCAGAAAAGCTGACAGAGCAGGTTACATTTGGCAGCAACATGCGCGGAAGCAGTGAATACCGGAAAGCACTTGCAAAGGTTCTGATCCGCAGACAGATAGAAGCATTGATGGAGGAGTGTTAGAGATGGAAGTAAAGTTTATATTGAATGGAAAACAAACTACTGCCGACATCAAGGAAGATACCGTTCTACTTGATCTGCTTCGGGCAAAGGGCTGTTATAGTGTAAAATGCGGATGTGAGACGACAAACTGTGGTCTTTGTACGGTCTGGATTGATGGAACACCTTCTCTTTCCTGCTCTGTACTTGCGGCAAGAGTGGGAGGAAAAGAGGTAACAACACTGGAAGGCCTTCAGGAAGAAGCGGCAGAATTCGGCGCATTTCTGGCAGCAGAGGGGGCAGAGCAGTGTGGATACTGTTCGCCTGGATTTATTATGAATGTACTTGCGATGGTGCGAAAGTTAGAAGATCCGACGTTGGAAGAAGTAAAGGAATATCTGGCGGGAAATCTGTGCAGATGTACCGGGTATATGGGACAACTCCGCGCGATCAAGAAATATTTAGAGATGAAAAGGGGGACGAAGTAGTGAGTTTTGTAAATACAGCAGTGCCAAAGGTAGATGCTCCGGCACTTGTGACCGGAAAGCCGGTGTACACAGATGATATCGCACCGAAAGACTGTCTGGTCGTAAAGATTCTGCGAAGTCCTCATGCGCATGCGTTGATCGAGGAGGTTCAGACGGAAAATGCAAAAAAAGTTCCGGGGGTGGAATGTATCCTTACTTACAAGGATGTTCCGGATAAGCGTTTTACAATGGCAGGGCAGACATACCCGGAGCCAAGTCCTTATGACAGACTGATCTTAGATCAGAGAGTACGCTTTGTCGGAGATGCGGTGGCAATCGTCGCTGCGGAGACGAAGGAAGCGGCAGAACGTGCGATGAAACTGATCAAGGTCAAATATGAGGTGTTAGAGCCGGTACTTGATTTCCATCAGGCAAAAGACAATGCGGTTTTGATCCACCCGGAGGAAAACTGGAAGAGCCTTTGCCCGGTTGGCGCAGATAATAAGAGAAATCTCTGTGCCTGTGGAAGAGAGGAGCATGGAGATATCGATGCAGTTCTCGATGCGTGTGACTATGTAGTGGAAGGAACTTATCATACAAAAGCAAACCAGCAGGCAATGATGGAGACATTCCGCACATATACTTATATGGATACTTATGGAAGATTAAACGTTGTCTCCTCAACACAGATTACGTTCCATGTCAGAAGAATTCTTGCCAATGCGCTGGATATTCCAAAATCAAAGATCCGTGTCATTAAGCCACGTATTGGAGGAGGCTTTGGAGCAAAGCAGACAGTTGTGACAGAAGTTTATCCTGCAATCGTGACGATGAAGACCGGAAAGCCGGCAAAACTTGTCTACACGAGAGAGGAATCCCAAATTGCTTCTACGCCGCGTCATGAAATGGAAGTGAAGGTTCGTGTCGGAGCAGACAAAGATGGTATCATCAAAGGAATTGATGTCTATACACTTTCCAACACTGGAGCATTCGGTGAGCATGGACCGACAACCGTAGGACTGTCAGGACATAAATCCATTCCACTTTATGGAAAGACAGAAGCATTCCGGTTTGCTTACGATGTTGTTTACACAAATGTGATGTCTGCCGGGGCATATCGTGGATATGGTGCCACACAAGGATTGTTTGCAGTAGAGTCGGCAGTCAATGAACTGGCAGAGAAGATGGGGATCGATCCGGTTGCCCTCCGCGAGAAAAATATCGTGACAGAAGGTCAGGTGATGCCTGCGTACTATGGAGAAACAGCAAACAGCTGCGCGCTTGATCGTTGTCTGGAAAAGGCAAAAGAAATGATGCACTGGGATGAAAAATTCCCGGCAAGAGATCTCGGCAATGGGAAAGTTCGCGGAGTCGGTGTTGCGATGGCGATGCAGGGATCCTCAATCTCTAATGTGGACAATGCTTCTGTGGCAATCAAAGTCAACGATGATGGGTTCTACAGCTTGATGATCGGCGCTTCCGATATGGGAACAGGATGTGACACAATCCTTGCACAGATGGCGGCAGACTGCTTGGATTGTGAAATGGAAAATATTATTGTATCGGGAGTAGATACCGATGTATCCCCGTATGATTCCGGATCTTATGCATCCAGTACGACATATCTTACCGGAATCGCTGTGATGAAGACTTGTGAGACTTTAAAAGAAAAAATCCTGGCAAAAGGAGCTCAGTATCTGGAATGCAGCCGGGAAGAAGTCGATTTTGACGGAAAGAAGGTATTCTGCTTAAAGGATGGACGAGAAATTTCTCTGATGGAGATTGGAAACCGCATTATGTGTAACAATGAGGATGCACTGTTTGCTTCTGAATCCTACTCTTCTCCAGTATCTCCGCCGCCGTTTATGGTCGGCATGGCAGAAGTGGATGTGGATCAGGAGACGGGAGAAATTGAGTTGGTAGATTACGTTGCAGTGGTAGACTGTGGTACCGTTGTCAATCCGTCTCTTGCAAGGGTACAGACAGAGGGCGGAATCGCGCAGGGAATCGGAATGGCTCTCTATGAAGATGTTGTATACAGTGAGAGTGGAAAGAATTTCAGCAATTCTTTTATGCAGTATAAGATTCCGAGCCGACAAGATGTAGGTACAATCCGTGTAGAGTTTGAGAGCAGCTATGAGCCAACTGGTCCGTTTGGTGCAAAATCCATCGGAGAAGTTGTGATCAACACCCCATCTCCGGCAATTGCACAGGCAGTATACAATGCATCCGGGGTTCGTGTGAAGGAACTTCCAATCACTGCGGAGAAAGTATACTGGGGTATGAAAAAATAGTGAAGATTCATGTGATTTTATTGGCGGCTGGAAACAGCCGCCGCTTTGGAAGTAACAAGCTGTTAAGTCTGGTTGAAGGAAAGCCGATGTACAGCCATCTGACCGAGAAGATTGAAAAGATTGCAGAGAGTCTTCCAATCGGAGAAAAAGTGCTTGTGACGCAGTATGAGGAAATTTTTGGAAGCATGAAAAAGGCACGATGGACGGTTGTTAGAAATGATGCACCAGAGGAAGGCGTTTCCTGGTCAATCCGACTCGGAATCCAAAGCATTTTAGGCAAAATCAGAAAAGGCGATGCAGTCAGCTTTTTTGTCTGCGACCAGCCATTTCTGAAGATGGAGACGATCGTTTCTTTTTTGAGCGGATATGCAGCGAGCGGAAAAGGAATCGGATGTCTGACTTATAAAGAACAATGGGGCAATCCTGTTGTATTTTCAGAAGTTTACTTAAAGGAGTTGCTATCACTGTCTGGGGATGTTGGAGGGAAAAAGGTGATGAAGCAGCATTTGCAGGATACCTTTTTCGGAGAAGCGGCATCCAGGCAGGAGTTGGAAGACATGGACTATGCACCGGAAAGCAAAATGTGTGAGCATACAGATGTGTGGAAAATCAAGCAGGGAGATCCTGTTTTTTTTGGCAGCCTTTGCGATGCAGTCGGGATTTTGCCGGGCAGAGATAAGATTATTTCTGTTGTCGGGGCGGGAGGAAAGACGACGACCTGTTACCGACTGGCAAAGGAATTGGCGCTGCTTGGACAAAAGGTCATTGTCACAACGACAACACATATGTGGAAGCCTACAGAGGACTTTGTGGAGTGGAATGCAGAAAGCGAGTATGGCTCTTCCACTGATTTTTTTAGAGATTTTGCAGAGCGGCTGGAGCGGAAGCGGATCCTGACAGTAGGTGTTTCCTGCGAAAATGGAAAAATCTGTGGCATCCCTTCCGAAAGTTATGAAACGCTGTGCAGTCTGGCAGACGTACTGATCGTTGAGGCAGACGGGGCAAAAGGGAAGGATATTAAAATCCCTGCCGCACATGAGCCGGTGATCTTTCCGGGAACAGATATTGTGATAGGAGTGTTTGGATATCCGGCAGTTGGCCACTCCATCGAGGAGGCAGGTTTTCGTCCGGAGATGCTAGCGGCATTTCTCGGGAAAGGAACAGAAGAGAAAATAAAGTGGGAAGACCTTCTGTATATCGCGGGAAGTGATGAAGGTTTGAAAAAGAATGTGAAAGGAAGCTACACAATCCTGATCAACCGGGTTCCTGCCGGGAGATTTCCGGATGGAGGCCCGGAAGAGATTATATTTTGCGAACAGATCGGGACAGTATCAGAAAAAAACGATAGAGCAGATTAGAAATCAGAGATTGGGCAGAACGATGACCTGCCATAGTTATGTGACATAGATTGGGAGTTCTCGTGAACAAAGAGAGAATGGAAAAAGAACATAAAAGTATTTGAAAAATAGAAAAATCACGAAAGCAATCGTGATATTTATATAGATATAGAATCGATAGAAAAGTGAGGAGGAGTTCAGATGAAAATAAGAGTTGCTGTAATTACAGCCAGTACAACTGGATATGCAGGGAAGCGGGAAGACATCAGCGGAGCGAAAATCTGTGAGATTGTGGAAGAAGCCGGAATGGAGGTCACATTCAAAAAGATTCTGCCGGATGACAGAGAGACACTTGCAAAAGTGATGGCGGTGATCGCGGATAGCCAGATGGCGGATCTGATACTGACAACCGGTGGAACGGGATTTTCCAAGACAGACTGTACACCGGAGGCGACAACTGATATTTGTGAACGGCTTGTTCCGGGGATTCCGGAAGCAATGCGTGCGGCAAGTATGAAGTATACGAAACGTGCAATGCTTTCCCGCGCGGCGGCAGGGATCCGGAAGGAGACATTGATCATCAATCTGCCGGGAAGTCCCAAGGCGGTAGAGGAAAGCCTTGCGGAGATTTTGGAGGAAGTGATTCACGGCGTGGAGATTTTGACTGGACAGACTGCGGAGTGTGCGAGAAAATGAAAAAATTCATAGAAGGAGAGCGTCCGCTTCGTGTGTTGATCAAAGGGGCGGGAGATCTGGCAAGTGGGATCGCAGTTCGCTTATATCACAGTGGATTTCAGGTGATCATGACAGAGACCGGTGAGCCGACGACAATCCGCAGATACGTGGCGTTTTCCAGAGCCGTCTATGAGTCTGAAGCCGAGGTGGAAGGAATTATTGCAAAGTGCGTATCGACAAAAGAAGCGCTGGAAAGCTGTCTGGAGCAGCAGAAAATCTCGGTCATCACAGATCCGACTTGTGTGCATATGGACTGGTATCAGCCAGATGTGGAGGTAGATGCGATCCTTGCAAAGAAAAATCTTGGAACGAAGCTGGAGGATGCTCCCATTGTTATCGGAGTCGGTCCTGGATTTACAGCCGGGGTGGACTGTCATTTTGTCGTGGAAACAAAGCGGGGACATGATCTTGGAAGAGTGATCACAGAAGGAACGGCAATTCCGAATACTGGAGTGCCGGGGATGATTGCAGGTTATGCAAAGGAGCGGTTGATCTGTGCTTCCGGGGAAGGAAGATTTGAACCGAAGGCAGAGATTGGTGATTGCGTAGAGAAAGGACAGCTTGTGGCAATGTGCGGAAAGAATCCGGTCTATGCACAGATGAGTGGAATGATCCGTGGGATGCTCCCGGAAGGAATTGTTGTATCAAAAGGAACGAAGTGCGGGGATATTGATGCGCGCAGGGAATACGCTTACTGCTTTACGATTTCTGATAAAGCAAGAGCGGTCGGAGGTGGTGTCCTTGAGGCAATCCTCCGTGGAAGAAAGCAGATTGCAGAAAATAGAAACAGGGCATTTGATGCATGACATCCAAAGGAAAATTGCGCGAAAAGGGAGAATAGGAGAAGCGAAATGAGTTATTTTCCAATGTTTATAGATATAGAAGGAAAGCATATCCTCGTAGTCGGGGCGGGGAAGATTGCACTCCGGAGGGTGCAGACATTGTTGCAGTTTCGTGCGCGCATCAAGGTGATTGCAAAAGAGATCCCGAAAGAACAAAAGGAGGCATTTCATCTGCTTGTATCTGAAGGGAAAATTGTATTAGAAGAAAAAGCATTTGAAGAGAGTGATCTGACAGAAGCATTTTTTCTGGTGTTGGCGGCGACAAATGTAAAAAAGCTAAATCATGAGATTTGTATGCTGTGCCGTAAGCGGAAGATTCTGGCGAATACTGCAACGGACAGAACCGATTGTGATTTCTATTTTCCGGCAGTGGCAGTCCAGGAGGAGCTTATCGTGGGAATTACGGGAGATGGAAGTGATCACAGGAAGGTTGCAGAGACGGCAGCAAGGATAAGAAAAGTTTTGGAGATGGAACATGAAGAGAAAAATCAGAGTAGGCAGCAGAGAGAGTAAGCTGGCAGTAGTACAGTCGGAGATGATCATACAGGAACTAAAAAAGTTACATCCGCAGTTAGAGATAGAATTGGTGACGATGAAAACGACCGGAGATAAGATTCTTGACAGAAGTCTGGATCAGATCGGAGGGAAAGGACTTTTTGTAAAAGAACTGGATCGCGCACTTTTGGATGGGGAAATTGATCTGGCGGTGCACTGTCTGAAAGATATGCCGATGGAGACACCAGAGGAACTTCCGATTCTTGCATATTCCAGGAGAGAGGATCCGCGGGATGTACTTGTGCCTGCAAAAGGAAAAGAAAACTGGAATGGTCAGGGTGTGATCGGGTGTTCAAGTTTCCGGAGAAGGATACAGCTACAGAAGTTATACCCAGATGCAGAAGTCAGAGGGATCCGGGGTAATATCCAGACACGACTTCAGAAACTGGACAGCGGACAATATGATGTCCTTGTGCTTGCGGCAGCAGGATTAAAGCGACTCGGACTCGAAGAGAGGATCGAGCGGTATTTTTCTCCGGAAGAGATTCTTCCGGCAGCAGGGCAGGGGATTCTTGTCGTGCAGGGAAGAGAAGAGATGCGGGAACTTGTGAAAGCACTTCAGCCTGAGGAAATGGAAGTGATCGCTGAAAATGAGCGGGCATTTGTGCGAAGGCTGGATGGCGGGTGCAGTTCTCCGGTGGCAGCATATGGAAGAATAGAACAGGATGAATTGGTTCTGACTGGCTTATATTATGAAGAAGATACAGGAAACTATGTAATTGCGACGAAGCGGGCAGAGGTCCGGGCGTCAGCACATTTAGGATGGGAGCTTGCGGATGAATTACGAACAAAACACTAAGAAGCAGGGGAAAGTATGGCTTGTCGGAGCAGGACCGTCAGATCAAGAACTTCTGACTGTCAAAGGGAAACGTCTGCTTTCGGAAGCAGATGTCATTGTCTATGACAGACTTGCAGGGCAGGGTGTGCTTACTTATGGGGCAGAACATGCAGAATATATTGATGTAGGAAAACATTCCGGGAATCACCGGGTGAGACAAAGTGAAATCAACCAGATTCTCGTAAGAGAAGCGATGAAAGGGAAAAAGGTTGTCCGTTTAAAAGGCGGCGATCCGTTTGTGTTTGGGCGCGGCGCGGAGGAGGCGGAAGAACTAAAGAAGGCGGGAATTCCGTTTGAAATTGTTCCGGGAGTGACATCGGCAGTATCGGTTCCTGCATATCAGGGAATTCCGGTCACACACCGGGATGCTGCTTCTTCGCTGCATATTATTACGGCACATAAAAAGGAAGGGCATGAGCCGGACGAGATTCCATTTCGGGAACTGGCAGGTGTGAAAGGAACGCTGGTGTTTCTGATGGGAGTCTCTACACTGCCGTTTTTATGCGCAAATCTAATCCGGGAGGGAATGGATCCGCAGACACCTGCGGCAATTTTGGAGAGGGGAACGACAGCAAGACAGCGGAAGATCACAGGCACCTTGGAAACTTTAGAAACACTTGCAAAAGAGGCAAAGATTCAGACTCCTGCGATTATTGTTGTGGGAGAGGTATGTGCCTGCAGATCATTGGAATGGTATGATAAACGACCATTGGCAGGAATGAAAATCATGGTGACAAGACCGAAGGAGCAGAGCAGCCGTCTGGCAGGAATGTTGCGGGAAGAAGGGGCGGAGGTGTTGGAAGCGCCTGCAATCCGCATTGTGCCGGAGGTGGAAAACGAAAGAGTTTCGCAGGTGCTTTTTCACATCCAGAAATACCAGTGGATCGTGTTTACCAGTCCGACCGGTGTAGAAGTGTTCTGGAACGCCTTACGGCAGTATCGCGTGGATGTGCGAAGCCTTTCTCACCTCCGGATCGCGGTGATTGGAAGTGGAACTGCGCGCGCGTTGGAAGCACACGGAATGTATGCGGATCTGATGCCGGAGATTTATGATGGAGAGCACCTTGGAGCAGCACTTGGGGAGGTACTTTCTGATGAACATATTTTGATTCCGCGGGCAAAGATTGGAAATCCGGAGTTGATCCGTGAGATTAAAAAGAGAAGCGAGGCAGTCATAGAAGATCTTCCGATTTACGATACGCATTATGAGGCATATGGATTTATCAATTACCAGGAAGAATTTGAGCAGGGGAAGACCGATTATGTGATGTTTACAAGTGCATCAACAGTAAGAGGTTTTGCACAGGCGGCAAAAGGGCTTGATTTTTCCAAAGTACAGGCGCTTTGTATCGGGAAACAGACAAAGGCAGAAGCGGATCACTATGGCATGCAGACATTTATGGCAGAGCAGCCGACACTGGAGGCAATGGTGGCGCTTGCAAAAGAAAGGAAGAAGACATGGTAAAGATTACTTATATTTCTCATAGCTGCTTTGCGGTGGAGCTGGAGCACAGCGTACTTGTATTTGATTATTATCAGGGGGAACTTCCACTTTGGGATCCGGAGAAAACAATCTATGTGTTTGCAAGTCACAGACATTATGATCATTTTTCCAAGGAAATCTTTCGGTGGACAGAGCAGTATCCGAAGATTAAATACATTTTATCCGATGATATTTCTGAAGCGTCATATGATGCAAGTGAGATTTGCAGATCCGACTTGACAAGAATCGCACCGAATCAGACAGAGACAATTGGAAATTGTGTAATAGAAACATTCCGTTCCACAGATGAAGGAGTCGCATTTCTTGTGTCGTGCGAAGAAAAACTTTTTTATCATGCAGGGGATCTGAACTGGTGGCACTGGGAAGAAGAATCTACATTGTACAACGAAACAATGAAGGAAAGATACCAGTCAGAGATCGGGAAATTGAAAGAAGCATTGTCAGGGAAGACGATCGATGTAGCATTTCTTGTACTGGATCCAAGGCAGGAAGATGCATATGCCCTTGGAATGGAGCATTTTCTATTAGAAATTCCAGTGCAGTTTGCGGTTCCGATGCATCTGTGGGAGGAGTATGCGCTGGCGAAACAGTATGTGGAAACTTATGGACAGACACATGAGAAAACAAGATTTTGGTGTGTCAGCGGCAAAGGGGAAGAAGTCATTTTGCCGGAAGAAGCGTAGGGAAAGTAAAAACTGTCTGAGAACAGCATAGAAAAAGCAGGATCTGTTTGTGGACAGAAGGAAGGAGAGGTAGTATGGGACAGGATATTTTACTGCTTTTGATCATTTTTGTGCTGATCATAGTATTTTTGTATCAGATTTCGGCAAATGCCAAGAAAAGAGAGCGATATTTAAAGAACACATGGAAAGAAGCGTGGGGTACCGCTTCGGAGAAAGAATATGACCGTACAAAGTATGAGTCCATTTCTCATTATTTTCAGCAGCAGCTGCGAAAGGGAAAGATCACAGAGCCGTATGTAGATGATATTACATGGAACGATTTGGATTTGGATGAGGTCTATCAGGTGATGGATCACACAACTTCCTCGGTGGGAGCAGAGTATCTGTACTATCTTCTGCGGACTCCGGTGCTTTCGGCAGAGAAATTGAAGGAACGAGATCGCCTGATGGAGTTTTTCACCAAAAATGAGGAAGAGAGGCTCCGCCTGCAATATCTGTTCTATGAGATCGGAGGAATGCCGAAATATTCTGTGAGCGATTACATTGACCGTCTGGAGGATGTCAGACGTGAAAAAAACAGCAGACATTATCTGGCAATTGCAGCGATTGCTGTCGGAGTCGGTGCGCTGCTGGCAGCTCCCGGGGTTGGGATGATCTTGCTTATAGCGGCGGCAGTCTGGAATATCAAAAGTTATTTTGTGAGAAAAAGTGAGATTGAACCATATATCGCCACCTTTTCTTATCTGATCCGGGTTCTTCGGGCAGCAGAGGCATTGGGGAAGGAAAAAATCCCGGAGATACAGTTTTATCTTGACAAACTACATAAGATTCGGGAAGAAATGAATGTATTTCTGAAACATTCCCATGTGCTTGTGGCAGGGAGAGGTGCGACTGGATCGATGGTCGATGCAGTACTTGATTATATCCGGATGTTGTTTCACATTGACTTAATCAAATTCAATTCGATGCTGGAAATGGCAGAAAAAAATAGAGGGAAAATTGAAGAAGTGATCCAAATTATCGGATATTTGGACAGTATGATCAGCGCGGCATCTTTCCGTACATTTCTTCCTTATTATGAGAAACCGAATTTTACCGAAGGAAAGAAGGCAGAAATCTATCTGGAAAATGTATATCATCCACTGCTGGCAGATCCGGTGGCAAATTCTGTTATAGCGCACCGAAGTATTCTTCTGACTGGATCCAATGCATCTGGAAAATCTACTTTCTTAAAGACCGTGGCAATCAATACGGTGCTGGCGCAGACGATTTTTACCTGCCCGGCGGCAAAATATGAAGCGCCGTTTTTTCAGATCTATTCTTCGATGGCTCTGCGTGACAACTTGCAGGGGAATGAAAGCTACTACATTGTGGAAATCAAGTCATTGAAAAGGATTTTAAATCATGTAAACGAGGATGTTCCGATGCTGTGTTTTGTGGATGAGGTGCTGCGTGGAACGAACACTGTCGAGCGAATCGCGGCCTCCGCACAGATCTTGAAAAGTCTTGCAAAAGAAGGTGTGATTTGTTTTGCGGCAACGCATGATATTGAATTGACACATCTGCTGGAGAACTGCTATGACAATTATCATTTTCAGGAGACAATCATGGATGAGGATATCCTGTTTGATTATTGCCTGCAAAAGGGGAGAGCAGTATCACGCAATGCGATCAAACTTCTTCGGTTGATCGGATATGAAGATCGGATTACAGATGAGGCAGAGAAAATGGCAGAAGAATTTTTAGCAACGGGGAACTGGACCAGACAGGAGGAAAGAATATGCATGTAAAGATTTATACAGATGGGGCAGCCAGAGGAAATCCGGACGGACCGGGAGGATACGGAACTGTGCTCGAGTATGTAGATAGAAAAGGAGAATTACATACAAGAGAACTGTCCGGTGGTTACAGAAGGACAACGAACAACCGGATGGAGCTGATGGCGGTGATCAAAGGATTGGAAGCGCTGAACCGTCCGTGCAGCGTTGAGTTGTATTCGGATTCCAAATATGTGGTGGATGCGTTTAATCAACACTGGATCGATGGATGGATCAAGAAAGGCTGGAAGCGCGGGAAAAATGAGCCGGTCAAAAACGTGGATTTGTGGAAACGGCTTCTGACAGCCAAGGAACAACATCAAGTTACTTTTATCTGGGTGAAAGGACATGATGGACATCCGCAGAATGAGAGATGTGATACGCTGGCGACGACTGCGGCAGACGGAAACGATCTTATGGTAGATGAAGGGGTTTTGTAAAGAGCTAGAAAAAGAGGGATGGCAGACAATGCAGAAGCAAAGTCGAGCCAACCCTTTTTTTTATTGTGAGATTTTGGAGTCTGTTTCTGCCGGCATGAATCTAGATTCAAATTCGGAAATAGGCATTGGTGCTCCAAATAAGTATCCCTGTGCAGAAGGACATCCCATAGAGGTGAGGAGTGCTGCCTGTTCTTCATTTTCGATGCCCTCAGCGATGACTTCTACCGGAAGTTCTTTGCACATTTGAATTACATGCTTGATGATCGTCTGATTAGATGCTCTGAAACACAGTGTCTGAATCAGACTGCGGTCAAGCTTTAGAACGTCAAAATCCATGTGGGTGAGAATGGACAAGTTTGTATATTTTGTGCCGAAATCATCGAGGGCAATTGTGAATCCGGCCTGCCGTAGCTGGTGGCTGAGTGTCAGGAGAACATTGCAATCTTTCTCTTCGATAGTCTCGGTGATTTCAATTTGGATCAAAGAAGGTGAAATTTGGTAAGTGTGTACCAGTTCAAGCAGGGAAGGAAGGATTTCTTCTTCCATCAGTGTAATTCTAGAAAAATTGATGGAAATAGGAAATGTTTTATGTCCTTCCTGTTGCCAGCGCCCGAGAAGACGGCACGCTTGTTCTAAAACAAATAGATCGATATAGCGGATTAGGTGCTCTTTTTCTAGTGGTGGAATAAAAAAATCAGGTGCTATCAAGCCGCGTTCCTCGTGGCGATACCGGATCAATGCCTCAGCTCCGATAAGTTTTCTTGAGGAGAGATCTACTTTGGGTTGAAGGTAGATGAGGAATCGTTCTTCTTTTAAGTCGCGCAATGTTTGTTGCAGGATAGTAGGACGATGCCGTTTGGCAAAATAAGGTGTTTCCATGTAATATTTTTGCTTTTCTTCCATCATCGAATCTTCTGCAAGAGATTTGAGTATGGAAAAATCTACTTCTTTTTGCATCCAGTGGTAGCCAAAGGAAATTCCGTCATGTCTCAGAACGATGGGATCTGCCTGTAATAGTGAAATCTGTTGATAAAAATATTTGCCGGAAGCATTTTCGCAGATAATACAAAATTCATTTCCGCTGAGACGGAAGTGATAGGCATCTGGGAAATATTCTCGAAAAACACGAGCAGTGTCCAGAAGCACCTGATTGCCAAAGGAATATCCCATCGTATTGTTAATCTGTTTGAAACCATTGATATCCGCAAGCACAAGTCCTACGGAGGAGAGTTCTTCAAAATGCCGTTTTTTAGTATAAGAAGAAAAACTTGCAAGATTGTAAAGGCCGGTTAGTGCATCATGCCAGAAGTTATAGTCTAGTTTTTTCTCCGCATCGATACTATGCAGCCGATTTGTGAGAAGATGACATACCAGACGAAGAAAATGTAACTCATTGCCACAGGTATGCGGGTTGGATAAAATCAGGCAGGCATTTTTAGGGTGTTCAGCGGAGAAAGAAAAACCAAGCATCTGCCGGATTTCGTAACGTTCCAGAAGTCGCATTTCCTCCGGGTAGTTTGGGCGGAGCATTTCAATATCCGGGATGTGGATGATATCATTTGTGTAAAATAAGTCCTGAATAAATGCGTATTTTTCAATTTGAGTCAGTTGGACCAATGAACTTTAGGAAATAGAGTTTTCGTAATGCCAAAGGCATTTGAAATGATAAGAATTTCCCGTATGGGCAGGATAAATCAGACAGACATCATCCGCCTGATAAAATTTGCCGAGTGTTTGTGCGGCTACCTGGAGGATCTCTTTTGTTCCGGACAGAGATTCCAGCAGAGAAGCATATTCTGTTAATGCGATAGAAAATCTTTGCTGGATTCCGTTCAATTTTAGATCCGTAATATCGATTGCAAGCTCCATGCGCACTTTACGGTGATTCCATGTGATAAATTTATCTTTGAGCAGGTAATCACGGTTCAGGAGTCGGTGGTGGTGTTCCCAGATGACCGGCTTTTGATCCAAAAGGTGATTTGTGCAAAATGGGCATGGTTTGTGTTCTCCTTGAAGTACTTCGTAGCATTTTTTTCCAATGGGATCATTGCCGGATAATCCTAAAATGTCACGGACTTGCGGAGAAACGTAGAGGAGCTCATAGGTGTATGGATCACTCAGATATGTAATATCCTCCAGATTTTCAATCAACGCATGGAAGATTTCCTGTGACCATGCAGGATCCTCCGGTTCCATAACAATTTCACTTTTAGGAATACCATTTTGTTCGGGTAGATGCATGACTGAAGTATAGAAGGTAAAACAGTTGCGCCCACGTGCTTTTGAGTGATAAAGAGCGATATCCGCTTTTTCATACAGTACTTCAAAGTCAAATCCATAGTTCGATGTGAGGCAGATTCCCATACTATATGTAAGAATACCGCGGAAAGGTACTACGGTATATCGAAGCTTTTCTAACTTTTGGATCAGAAAGTCTTTCGAAGGGATATTTTTGATAAAGGCAATGAACTCATCTCCGCCGATTCGCCCGATGATATCGTCTGAACGGAAATGCTGCTGAATTCGTTTTGCCGTTTCTTTTAGCACCTTGTCTCCGCAAGCGTGTCCATGGAGATCATTGATCTTTTTAAAGTGATCAAGGTCAATGATGATAAATGCGTGGCAGGCATCGGGAGAACTTGCTTCTAATTGGCTGCGGATCAATGTCTCAGCAGCTCCCTTGTTATATAGCTTGGTCAGAGGATCCAGCCGGGAGGCGTTTTCAAGAGTCAGCCGCTCTCTTTTTGCTGCATCAATGTCATGTAAGTAGAGAAGACAGCGGATATCTCCGGAAACAGGGTCTTTCATCATATGGGCAGTTGTTTCTACCCAGCAAGTCTTTCCAAAATTCGTCAAATGACGATATTCTAATTTGAGTTCCTGAATCCCGTTGGCATAATTTGCAAGAAGATTTTTACGCGAAAAAGTTTCCAGAAATTTGGGATAATCTTTCCGATGAATATTTTTGATTCCTTCGACTCTTAGATATTGGTCATAAGAGCGGCAGAGGTGTTCCATCAATTCTTGGGTATTCATCTCGGAGAGGGTGTCGATGATATCTTCGGTCAGGTTGATTTCTGCGTAAAACAGAGTATCTGCAAGCAGAGCACGTCGGTAAGTTTCTTCTTTGAGATAAGCATATTCCATTTCTTTATGCTGAGTAATATTTTCCACGACACCAATGGCACGGACCGGTTTGTGCTGACCATTGAAAACAGTTGTCATTGTGATCGTATTCCAGTAATATTTTCCGTCTGCTGCTAAGATTTCTACGGTGCAGCTGCTGTGAGGACTTCCTTGCTGGATTTCTCTGTACATGGAAAGAAAAGCGGCAGCATGTTTGCGAGGAATGATCTTAGAACGCACAAAACTTTCCGGAACATCATTCATGATTTCCGGCAGTCCATAGAGGTGCATTGTTTCTTTCGAATGGACCACTTGTTTTTTTTGAATATGATAGTCAAAGATCACACTCTGTGTCTGTGTGACAGCAATCCGGAAACGCTCTTCGTTGATAGCAAGTTCCTGTTCAGATAGTCGGCGCTTTGTGATATCGATGATGACGCAATTTAAAGTGGGAACTCCTTTCCGAGAATGGCTGAAGGCACCGTTTGTCAGAAGATAGCGTATGGAACCGTCCTTGTGAAAAATTCTTTGTTCAAATTCAAAATGAGATTCTTGACTTCGGTAAGTACGCTCGATGATTTCCATAATAGACGTTGCATCCTCAGGAAGGATCGTGGCAATTAGCTTGTTGCCCAGTTGTGTCTGCATTTCTGCAGAAGTGTATCCATATAGCTGATAGAAGCTATCGTTTCCATAAAGAAGTGTGAAATCCTGATCCATCAAAATTTTACAGACTCCACCGGGAATGTTATGGGTAAGTTCACTCAGCTCTTGCTGCAGTTCAATGGTATCAGTGATATCCAGACAGATACTTGCTACAAATTCGGAATTTTTATGGAAAAACTTCTTTCCTTGACCGATGACCCAGATAAAAGAACCATCTTTTTTTAACATTCTATATTTAATTTCGTACGTCTGGTCTTCGTTTAGAGCAGACAAAACAGTGTCTGTTGTATACTCCCGATCATCTGGATGGATGCCGTTGATCAGTTTATTTTTAATAAACGTACAATATTCCTCGCGGCTCTCAAAGCCAAGAAGGTGCAGCAGTTGATCGCTGATGAAATGAAAAGGGAATCCTTCTCCGGTATAGCCGCAGAGGAGTCCACCGGAAATTGAGCCTTTGAGAAACTCAAAAAGATCCTGGTGGAGCAGGCTGGAGAGGGAAGAAATCTGATGATCTGTCATGGGTATTGCCCTGCCTTTATTTGTTATAATGATTGCCCGGAAAGAAGAGTTTAAAATCTTCCTTCCGGTTCTTGTTTTGTTGTTTGAAATGTCTCTGGATATCATACCATATTGCAGGCGTCGGGGCAATGACTAGAAATTGCAGAAGCAGGGGCTGGCAAAATAAATTATTTGCGGCAGGCAGTGATAAATGAAGCAAACAGATCACGCATGACAGGAGAAGTACGGTACATACATTCCGGGTGCCATTGGACTCCAAGGGCAAATGGATGAGCGGAAAGTTCGATTGCCTCGATGATGCCGTCAGAAGTCCGGGCAGTTGGGACGAGCCCTTTGCCGAGTGAGTCGACTGCCTGATGATGGAAACTGTTTGTATAGAGGGACGAACCTGTGATGGAGGAGAGAATACTTCCTTTTGCGACCAGTACTTTATGGCTGATTTCACTTCTAGAGGCGGAAAGCTGCATATGATTGATGGGTGCGTGGAGTGAGGTATCGATATCTTGGAGAAGCGTTCCTCCACAGGCTACATTTAAGACCTGCATTCCACGGCAGATGGCAAGCAGGGGCTTTTTTGTTTTTAGAATGGCGCGCAGAAGGCGAAGTTGAAAAATATCCAGTGTGATGTTGGTTGCCCCCAGTCCTTTTGCCGGTTCTTTTCCAAACAGAAGTGGGGTGATGTCGTTTCCACCGCAGAAGAGGAAACCGTCACAGAAAGAACCATATGTCAGAAGTGCCCCGGCCGACCGCACGAATGGGAGCAGAAGAGGGACTCCTTTTGCATATTTTATGGATTGAATGTAAGCATTAGTTACAAATTGGCGGTCATCCATCAGACCGCAGACAATAATTCCGATTACTGGTTTCATAGTACACATCCTTATGTTTTTTATTATAGGATAGGTATGTTTCGTGCCGGATATTCAAAAGAACAGGAAAAAAATATATTTTCTACTTTTTTCTTGCATTAATGCTTTAAAGTGTGATAGTATATGGAGAGAAATCGGAAAGCCTGTCTGAGTCGATCTGCTGATTGATGTTTTTTGTGGATGGGTTTGGAGAGAAAAGGAGTTGCTTATGGAAAAGAGAGAAAAATTTACGAGCAGAATGGGATTTGTTATGGCTTGCATCGGTTCGGCTATTGGACTTGGAAATATATGGATGTTTCCATACCGGCTTGGCGCTTACGGTGGGGCGGCATTTTTGATCCCATACTTTCTGTTTGTCTTGATTCTTGGGACGACAGGACTGATTACAGAATTTGCGTTCGGGCGTGCTTTTGGCGGCGGTTCGATGACTGGAATCTCAGAAGTGTTCCGTGAAAGAACATGGAAGGGTGGAAAGATTGTAGGAATGCTTCCGGCAATCGGGCTTCTTGGCATTTTTATGTTTTACAATGTGGTTGTCGGGTGGATTTTAAAATACCTTGTAATGAGTGGAACCGGAAAGCTGGCAAAGGTGGATAAGAACACCTATTTTACAGAGTTTGCAGGTTCAGCTGCTTCCATTCCATGGGATGCGGTTGCGATTTTTCTGACGGTACTGGTCATTTGTGCAGGTGTTGTAAAAGGGATTGAGCGGATCAGCAAGATCATTATGCCGGCATTGTTTCTGATTTTTATCGTACTGATTTTCCAGTCACTGTCACTTCCGGGAGCGATGGAAGGTGTGAAGTTTCTGCTTCAGCCAAAATGGGAGTACCTTTTGAAAGCAGATACATGGGTGATGGCGCTTGGACAGGCATTTTTCACGGTATCCATCAATGGATGCGGGATGGTAGTGTATGGGAGCTATTTGAAGAAAGAATATGATATTCCGCATCTGGCGGTCAGCACGGCAGTGTTGGATACGCTGGCAGCGGTACTTGCATCTTTTGTGATCATGCCGGCGGTATTTGCATTCGGGTTGGATGCAAAATCAGGACCACCATTATTATTTATGACGATGCCGGTCATTTTTGAAAAAATGCCGGGTGGAACAATCCTTGCGATTATCTTCTTTATCAGTTTGCTCTGTGCGGCGATCTCTTCTTCTATTAATATGCTGGAAGGGGTTGTGGAGGCAATCCTTTCGCACTCGAAGCTGACAAGGAAAAAGGCGGTGATTTTTGTGGGAGTTGTCACATTTGTGCTCTCAGTTCCTTTGAATTTGAGCATGACAACCTTTGATCAGTTTACCAATCTGATCACAGTTGTAATTTCACCGCTGATGGCACTTCTTGTGCTGATTGTCTTTTACTATCTTCATGATGGAGAAAAGGCGCTTGCGGCGATCAATGAAGGAGCAGGGAAACCGCTTGGAAAAAGGTTCCTTGCGTTTGCAAAATATGTGTTTGTGATCGTGACCATTCTTGTAGTGATCCTCGGGATCGTATATGGGGGAATTGGTTAAAGAAATACAGAATGTTACTCAAGAAGTTTTAGAAAACAAAAAGGGCAGCTGGAAAGATCAGCTGTCCTTTTTGTGTGTCTGTTTTTTACTTTTCTGTTTCTGCAAGTTTCATTGCGCGTACTTTTAACGGAAGACCGAATAAGTTGATAAATCCTTCTGCGTCATGGTGGTCATAAAGTTCTCCGGTAGTAAAACTTGCGAGAGATTCGCTGTACAGAGAATACGGAGAGGTTGTTCCGGCTTTGATGATATTTCCTTTATAAAGCTTCAATTTTACTTCTCCGGTCACATATTGCTGTGTGGATTCGATAAATGCCTGCACAGCCTCACGGAGCGGTGTGAACCATTTTCCTTCGTATACAATCTGAGAAAGTTTATTTCCCATTTCTTTTTTCACCTCATAGGTTGCACGGTCAAGCACCAGTTCCTCTAACTGCTGGTGAGCTTCCATTAAGATGGTTCCTCCTGGAGTTTCATAGACACCGCGGGATTTCATTCCGACAACACGATTTTCTACAATGTCGATGATACCGATTCCATGCTTTCCGCCGAGGGCGTTTAACTCTGTGATAATCTCAGATACTTTCATCGTTTGTCCGTTTAAGCTGACTGGAACACCTTTTTCGAAAGTCATTGTGATATATTCGCCTTCATCTGGTGCTTGTTCTGGGGTAACGCCGAGTACAAGCAGATGTTCATAGTCTGGCTCTTGCGCAGGATCCTCGAGCTCTAATCCTTCATGGCTGATGTGCCATAAGTTACGGTCACGGCTGTAACTTTGGCTGGCATCAAATGGAAGGTCGATCCCATGCTGATGGCAGTATGCAATCTCTTCTTCACGGGAATTTAATGTCCAAAGATCAGTCATTCTCCATGGAGCGATGATCTTCAGATCCGGTGCGAGTGCCTTGATTCCTAATTCAAAACGAATCTGATCATTTCCTTTTCCGGTTGCTCCGTGGCAGATGGCAGAAGCATGTTCTTTTCTTGCAATTTCTACTAGTTTTTTTGCGATTCCCGGACGTGCCATCGCAGTGCCGAGCAGATATTTGTTTTCGTAGATTGCATTTGCCTGTACACATGGCACGATATAGTCATCACAGAACTCATCAACGATGTTTTCAATATATAATTTGGAAGCGCCGGATAATTTTGCGCGTTCTTCTAAGCCGTCCAGTTCTTCTCCCTGTCCGCAGTCGATGCAGCAGCAGATGACCTCATAATCAAAATTTTCTTTGAGCCATGGGATGATGGCTGTTGTGTCCAATCCGCCGGAATATGCTAAAATTACTTTTTCTTTCATGTGAAAAGTCCTCCTTGTTCTGTTTGTCTTGAAATTTGATAGTATTAATATACAACAAAATGAATAAATATGCAACAAGAAAATTTGAAAAAGAGAAATGAGATTAAAAAAGCAAAGCAAACTGTTATAGGAAAACAAATGTGCACTAGGGGGAAATATACTAGTTTTTATAGAAAAAAGAGTAATGTAAAAATGAAAAAATTCGTAGAGAAAAACGAAAAAGCACTTGTATTTACTTATAAAATGCAAAATATGAGAGGGAAAACAAGAAAATGAAAAACGGAGAAGAAAGTTATGGGGAAAGAGGAAAGCGATAAAAGCAGATTTGGGTGCAAAGTAAAATTGTACAAAATAAAATGCAAAAAAACTATTGCATAACATTTAAAATAGATGTATAATCATGCAAAATCAAAATTTATTCGATGGAAAAAGAGAGAAAGGGTGTTATAGATGATTCGTGCAGGAATAATTGGTGCAACGGGGTATGCCGGAGGAGAATTAGTCAGACTTTTGGCTGGTCATAAGGAAGTGGAAGTAGTATGGTTTGGCTCCAGAAGTTATCAGGAGATTCCTTATACTAATGTTTACCAGAATTTATTTCAGATTGTAGAAGGAACGTGCGGGGAAAAGGTGATGGAGGCACTTGCGGATGACGTGGATGTAATCTTTACTGCAACGCCGCAGGGATTTTGTGCCGGACAGATCAGTGAGACGGTGCTAGAGAAAGCTAAAGTCATTGATCTAAGTGCAGATTTTCGCTTAAAAGAGGCGGAAACGTATGAAAAATGGTATAAAATACAACAGAAAAGCCCGGAACTTCTGCAAGAAGCAGTCTACGGACTTTGCGAGTGGAATCGGGAGCATATTCGATCAGCAAGGCTGATCGCCAATCCCGGCTGTTATCCAACGTGTTCTCTGATGGCGATTCTTCCATTGGTAAAGAATGGACTGATAGTTCCGGAGACGTTGATCATCGATGCAAAGTCCGGGACATCGGGGGCAGGAAGAACGGAGAAAATAGATAATCTTTATTGTGAAGTCAATGAAAATATGAAAGCATATGGGGTGACCACACATCGGCATACACCGGAGATCGAAGAACAGCTGTCTCTTGTTGCAGGGGAGAAGGTATGTGTGAATTTTACCCCGCATCTTGTTCCGATGAATAGGGGGATCCTTGTGACCGCCTACGCATCACTAAAACAAGGTGTGACGGAAGAAATGGTAAGAGAGGCATATGACAGTTGTTATAACAGCGAGAAATTCGTTCGTGTACTGCGAACCGGGATATGTCCGCAGACGAAATGGGTGGAAGGAAGCAACTATGTGGATGTTGGATTTCAGATTGATCAGCGGACCAATCGAATTGTGATCCTGGGAGCGATGGATAACCTTGTGAAGGGCGCTGCGGGGCAGGCAATCCAAAATATGAATTTGATGTTCGGACTGGATGAGACGGAAGGACTGACTGCAATCCCGCTGTTTCCTTAGAAGCTACAGCAGGAAAAAAGAAGAAAAAGACGGAAAAAGGAGAGGCAGAACGATGATACGCGCAATGATGATAGAGGACTATGAGGGAGTTTATAAGCTTTGGAAACAGACCAAAGGATTTGGAATCCGTAGTATCGATGACTCGCGGGAAGGACTGGAACGTTTCCTTAGAAGAAATCCGACTACCAGTATTGTAGCGGAGGAAGAAGGAGAGATTGTCGGCAGTATTTTATGCGGACATGACGGAAGAAATGGTTGCTTTTATCATGTATGCGTTGCTGAAGAACATCGGATGAAAGGAATCGGGACACAGATGGCGAAGATGGCGATGGATGCGCTGAGAGCAGAGAAGATCAATCAGGTCTGCCTGATTGCATTTACGGACAATCAGGTTGGGAATCAGTTCTGGGAACAAAGCGGATGGAAGCGGAGAGAAGACTTAAATTATTATGACTTCTCTTTAAACGAAGAGAATGAAACGACATTTAATCGATAGAAGGCAGAAATAGCAGGAAGCAAAGAAAGGAAGGAAAACAGAGATGAAGCAGATCAAAGGTGGAATTACAGTGGTACCGGGATTTGAGGCGGCAGCGGCAGCGGCCCAGATCAAATACGAGGGGCGTACAGACATGGCATTGATTTACAGCAGTGTTCCGTGTGTGGCGGCGGGAACTTTTACGACAAATGTGGTGAAGGCAGCTCCGGTAAAGTGGGATCAGAAGATTGTCAAACAAGGCGGAGCGGTGCAGGCGATAATTGTCAATTCGGGAATTGCAAATGCGTGTACCGGAGAAGAAGGGATGCAATATTGTGAAGAGACAGCACAGACAGCGGCAGAAGTATTCGGGATTCAGAAAGAACAAGTGCTGGTAAGCTCTACCGGAGTGATCGGAAAACAGCTTCCGATGGAGAAAATCCAGGCGGGAATCCATATGCTTGCCCAGGCAAAAGGCAATGACAAACTTTGTGGAGCAGAGGCTGCAGAGGCGATTCTGACAACAGATACGCATAAAAAAGAGGCTGCAGTACAGCTGGAGATTGGCGGGAAGACAGTGACGATCGGTGCGATGGCCAAAGGATCCGGAATGATCCACCCAAATATGTGTACGATGCTTTCGTTTCTTGTGACCGATGCTGTGATTGAAAAAGAAGTTTTACAGAAAGTATTAAGTGAAGATGTAGAGGAGACGTATAATATGATTTCCGTAGATGGAGATACTTCTACAAATGATACGGTCTTGTTTCTTGCGAACGGACTGGCACAAAATGCTTCGATCTGTCCGGGTACAGAAGAATATAAAGCATTTGCAGCAGCAGTACATACGGTCAATGAGCAGCTGGCAAAGGCAATCGCAGGAGATGGAGAGGGCGCTACGGCTCTTTTGGAAGTGGAGGTTGTCGGAGCGGCAGATAAAGAGCAGGCAAAGAAAATCAGCAAGTCAGTCGTTTGCTCGAATCTGACGAAAACAGCAGTGGCAGGTCATGATGCAAACTGGGGAAGGATTCTCTGTGCGATGGGATATGCAGGCGTTTCATTTGTACCGGAGCAGGTAGATCTCTTTTTGGAAAGTGCAGCAGGAACGATTCAGATTCTTTCCGATGGGGTGGCACTTCCGTATAGTGAGGAGAAGGCGACGGAGATTTTATCTGAGGAAAAAGTAAAAATCCTTGCAGATCTGAAACTTGGGGATGGGAAAGCGACTGCATGGGGCTGTGATTTGACACACGGATATATCGATATCAATGCAGATTACCGGAGCTAGCATACCAAACAGAAATGATGCAGAGACAAAAGGAAGGAAGAGACGAAAATGAGCCAGAAGATGCAGGAATATTTGAAAAAAGCGGAGGTACTGATCGAGGCGTTGCCGTACATTCAGCGATTTAACCGAAAGATCATCGTTGTAAAATATGGTGGAAGTGCGATGATCGATGAGACATTGAAAAAGCGGGTGATTGAGGATGTGACTCTTCTAAAATTGGTCGGGTTCAAACCAATCATTGTCCACGGAGGAGGGAAAGAGATCAGCCGGTGGATGGAGAAGACTGGAAAGCAGCCTACGTTTGTCAACGGACTTCGCGTGACGGATGAGGAGACGATGGAAGTTGCAGAAATGGTGCTTGGAAAGGTAAATAAAGGGTTAGTTCAGCTTGTGGAATCGCTGGGAGTGCGGGCCATCGGTCTGAGTGGAAAAGATGGTGGATTACTCCGGGCGCAGAAGAAATTTTCAGACGGAAAAGACATCGGATTTGTGGGGGAAGTGACATCGGTGGATGCAAATGTACTTTTGGATCTTCTGGAGAAAGATTTCCTTCCTATCATCTGTCCGATCGGGCTAGGAGAGGATTATCAGACTTATAATATCAATGCGGATGATGCGGCGTGTGCGATCGCGCAGGCGGTACATGCGGAAAAATTAGCGTTTTTATCTGATGTAGAAGGAATTTGTACAGATCCGGCAGATGTCTCCACGTTGATTTCAGAATTGACAATTCAAGAAGGAAAACAGCTGATCGAGAAGGGAGCGATCACCGGGGGAATGATTCCGAAACTTTATAGCTGTATAGAGGCAATCCAGGCAGGGGTATCGAGAGTCCATATTCTTGATGGAAGAATCCCGCATTGTCTGTTGCTTGAAATTTTTACAAACAGAGGAATTGGAACTGCCATTTTTGAGGGAGAAAGGAGCAGATTTTACTATGGACCAGACAATCAGTAAGACGGAAAGCGCTATCTTACATACCTATAATCGATATGATCTTGTGTTGGAAAAAGGAGACGGCGCTTACCTGTATGATACAGATGGAAAAGCCTATTTGGATTTTGGCTCGGGGATTGGTGTCAGTTCTCTTGGATATGGAAACAAAACATTGCAGTCTGCATTGAAAAAACAGATTGATCAGTTGATCCATACATCCAATTTATATTATCACGAACCGCTTGCCCAAGCGGCAGAAAAACTGAAAACCATCTCGGGAATGGATCGTGTCTTCTTTGCAAACAGCGGGACAGAAGCAATTGAGGGCGCTTTGAAAACAGCAAGAAAATATGCGAAGCAAAAAGGAAACAGTGCCTGCGAGATTATTTCCATGGAACATTCCTTTCATGGCCGCAGTATGGGGGCGCTGTCGGTGACGGGAACGGAAAGCTATCGGGAACCGTTTGAACCACTTGTAGGCGGTGTGAAATTTGCCATATTTAATGATCTGGAAAGTGTAAAAGAACAGGTGACAGAGAAGACAGGTGCAATCCTTCTAGAACCGGTACAGGGAGAAGGTGGCGTCTTTGTAGCAGAACAGTCATTTCTGCAAGGACTTCGCACACTCTGCGAGGAAAAAGGGATTCTGTTGATCTTTGACGAGATTCAGTGCGGCATGGGGCGAACCGGATCAATGTTTGCGTGGCAAGGATATGGGGTACAGCCGGATATCCTTGTGATGGCAAAGGCAATCGGAAACGGAGTTCCGGTAGGGGCTTTTGCAATGAAAGAGGAGGTAGCGCAAAACTCCTTAAAACCGGGTGATCACGGGACGACTTACGGCGGCAATCCACTTGCATGTCAGGCAGTCAGTACGGTGATCGATCTTTTTACAGAGCAGAAATTAGCAGAACATGTGCGCAGATTGACTCCGTACCTTGAAGAAAAATTAGATACTTTACTTGCAAAATATGATCTGTTCACCGGGAGAAGAGGGAAGGGATTTATGCAGGGGTTGATCACTTCTTGTCCGGCCGGAAAGATTGTGGAGGCGGCGAAACAAGAGGGACTTTTGCTTGTGACGGCAGGAGCGCAGGTTGTAAGATTCCTTCCGCCGCTGATCATTACTGAAAAAGAAATTGATGAAATGACAGAAAAGTTAGAGAGAGCACTTGTTCGTGTTTGTTAAAAGAAAGCAGATGATGCTCATTTTTATGAGTCACATGATATAGAAAAATGAATTTTTGATTGGGATCGGGGCATAAAAATCCGGTCATTGGATACACTGGAATGAAATAGATGTTACAAAAAAGTGACGAATCATTCTGGGAGGGAGTCCGATGACTGGATTTTTTATTGCGTTGCTCTCTGGGGCGCTGATGAGTGTGCAGGGAGTTTTTAACACACAGGTAACAAAAACAACGGGGATGTGGGTGTCCAATGGCTGGGTACAATTTTCTGCTTTTGCGGTTTGTCTTGTGGCATGGCTGATCGCAGGCAGGGATAGTGTGATGGCACTCGGAAAAGTAGAGCCAAAATATATGCTGCTGGGAGGTGCGATTGGAGCTGGAATTACGTGGACCGTGATTAAAAGTATGGAACAGCTGGGACCTGCAAAAGCGGCGCTTCTGATTGTGATCGCACAGTTGATCGTGGCATATGTTATTGAAGTACTGGGATTGTTTGGTGTGGAGAAATCACCGCTGGAATGGCGAAAAATAGGAGGGATGGCTCTGGCTTTGATCGGTATTGCGATTTTTCAGTGGAAGTAAAGAAGAAATCTAAGAAATAAAAAAGCCGGGGAAGAATTGGTTGTAATTCTGAGGTAAATTCGATACAATATATGTGACTTTGCATATGAGGGGATTTATAGAGAATATCTATAAAGGAGAAAATATGTATAAGCAAAAGAAAAATGAAAAGAGCACTAAGAACAAGTGGAAGCGCAGCAGAAGTAGGATGTATGGAATCGGGATTCTGATAGTGACACTTTGTCTGACAGCCTGCGAAAAAGAGGAGCATCGGATGGAAGAGGTCCAATTGGAAGAGGTCGAAAAAAGTGAATCGGACTCAGAAGAGCGGCAGAACCAATCTGCGTCGGAAGTGCCGGACGGTGAACGGCAGCCAAAAACGATCTGGGTATATGTATCGGGTGCAGTCTGTACACCAGGTGTATATGAGCTGCCGGAAGGATCCCGGCTTTTTGAGGCACTGGAGCGTGCCGGAGGAATGACGGAGGCGGCTGACCAAAGTTTTCTGAATCAGGCAGAACTTTTGACGGATGGGGTACAGATTCAGGTTCCGACAAAGGAGGAGGTTGCTTCGGGAATTGCGGCAGAAGCAAATACTTCCGGTGCACCCGGAGAAAGTGGAAAGACTTCTCAGGGAAAGGTGAATTTAAATACTGCGACAAAGGAAGAACTTATGACACTTCCCGGGATCGGTGAGGCAAAGGCAGATAGCATTCTTACCTATCGGGAATCTGCAGGCGGCTTTCAGTCCATTGAACAGATCAAAGAGATTGAGGGAATCAAGGACGGTGTGTTTGAAAAAATAAAAGAACGGATCACAGTCTGAATGCTCTGGTAAGGGAGAGTTTATGGGAAATAAGATATTGGTTGTCGATGATGAAAAATTAATTGTGAAGGGAATTCGGTTTAGTCTAGAGCAGGATGGAATGGAAGTCACTGCTGCATATGACGGGGAAGAGGCGTTGGCGCTTGCAAAAAGCGGTGAGTTTGACTTAATTCTTCTGGATGTCATGCTGCCGAAATTGACAGGATTTGAGGTCTGTCAGCAGGTCCGGGAATTTTCGGATGTGCCGATCATTATGCTGACGGCAAAAGGGGATGATATAGATAAGATCATGGGCCTGGAGTATGGTGCGGATGATTATATCACAAAGCCGTTTAATATTCTGGAGGTAAAAGCAAGGATCAAGGCAATCATCCGGCGTACGAAGAAAGACAGACCGGAAGAACAGAAGAATCTGATCGTAAAGGGAGAGATGAAGTTAGATTGCGAGAGCCGCCGTGTCTTTATTGGAGAGCGGGAAGTTAATCTGACTGCAAAAGAATTTGATATGCTGGAACTGCTTGCGCTGAATCAGAATAAAGTGTACAGCAGAGAGAAACTTTTGAATCTTGTCTGGGGCTATGATTATCCGGGGGATGCAAGAACTGTCGATGTACATATCCGCCGCTTGCGGGAGAAAATTGAGAGCCATCCAAGTGATCCAAAGTATGTGCATACAAAGTGGGGAGTTGGTTATTATTTTAGGGGATAAGATATACTTCCGCGGTAAGTTCTTTAAAAGTCTCCGTTTTCGGATCATGTTGCTTTTGATCGTGATTGGAATTATCCCGTGTATCGTTGTCGGGCAGGGAATCATCAGCAATTATGAAAAGAGAGCGGTTTCCGTGCGGACGGCGGAAATTCAGAATCAGAGCACAATGCTAGGAAGTCGTCTTGGAAAAGCGGGCTATTTAAAGGGAGTACCGTCAGAAACATTGGATGCGGAACTGGCACAGCTTGCTGATATTTACAGTGGCAGAATTCTTCTGATCGATGATGAGTTTCAGGTAGTCAAAGATACTTATGACATGGAGGAAGGGAAAACAATCATTTCAGAGGCGGTGATGGAGTGCTATGAGGGAAACAATACAAGTGAGTATGATTCGAAAAACCACTATATTGAGGTGACGCAGGCAATCCAGGATCCGAATAGCGGACAGACTGAAGGGATCATGCTTGTCAGTGTTTCCACCGATTCCGTTGTGGACAGTGTAGATGTTCTGCATTCCAAAGCGGTTGCTGTGGAGATTGCTGTCGGAGTTGTGATCATTACCATTTCCTTTTTTGTTTCCGCGCTTCTTGTGCGGCCGTTTGGAAGAATTACACAGGCAATCGGAGCCGTGACGGAAGGGTATGATACGGACAATCTTCACGAGAATGCCTATACCGAGACAATGCTGATTTCTGATGCATTTAATAAGATGCTTGGAAGACTTAAGATTCTTGATGATTCCAGGCAGGAATTTGTCTCAAATGTCTCCCATGAACTGAAGACACCATTGACTTCGATGAAAGTGTTAGCCGATTCCCTCCTGGCACAGGAAGGCGCACCTGCGGAATTGTATCAGGAATTTATGGAGGATATCGCGGCAGAAATCGAGCGGGAGAATAAGATTATCAATGACCTGTTGTCACTTGTCAAGCTGGACAAGACGTCGGCGGATTTAAATATCAAGTCAGAAAATATCAATGATCTTCTGGAATTGATCTTAAAACGTCTGCGGCCGATTGCGGTACAACATAATATCGAAGTTGTATTTGAAAGTTTCCGTCCGGTGATTGCGGAGGTGGACGAAGTGAAGCTGACGCTTGCGATTTCTAATCTGGTGGAAAATGCAATCAAATATAATCATGAAGAGGGATGGGTGCATGTCTCTCTGAACGCAGATTATAAATATTTCTATATCAAAGTTGCAGACTCTGGTATCGGGATTCCGGAAGATGCCGTCGAGCATATTTTTGAGCGTTTCTATCGGGTAGATAAATCACATTCCCGAGAGATAGGAGGAACCGGACTTGGGCTTGCGATTGCGAAAAATGCAATTTTAATGCATAGAGGAATTGTGAAAGTACACAGTAAAGAAGGGGAAGGAACGACGTTTACTGTTCGTGTTCCTTTGACCTATATTGCGTAACATTCCGGTGAGCAGAAATGAAAGGGAAGACAAAAAGAGAGAAGATGACAGGAAATTTGAAAAAGAAAATCGGAATTGGGCTACTTGTGGTACTGGGAATCATGTTGCTTGCTGCATGTGGGAAAGAAAAGAAGAGTGTTTCCGGTGATGGAATTTATTACATGAACAGTGAGGAGACAACTATTGAGAAAACACCGTATCAGATCAAAGAGAAAGATGCAGAGAAAGCTGCACGGGCGATGTTGAAAGCACTTTCCAAAGCGCCGGAGGATGTGGAGATGAAACCGGTGATCTCAAAACGGGTAAAGGTACTTGGATTTGAGGTGCAAGAGGGAAAGATCACAGTTAATTTTGGCGGAGGATATTATGAGATGGGAGCGGTCCGGGAGGTACTTTGCCGGGCGGCGATCGTCCAATCGCTTGTGCAGATTGATGGCATCGAGTCGGTCGCATTTGAAGTAGAGGGCAATCCACTGACGGATAAGGAAGGACAGGTTGTTGGAAGCATGCGGGCAGAAGATTTTATTAAAAATACAGGTTCTGTGCTACACTCTTATGAAAAAACGAACCTTACACTGTATTTTGGAAATGAAGAAGGTACTGCGCTTGTGCCGGAGGTGTTAGAGGAGGTACGCTACAATACGAATCTGTCAACAGAAAAACTTGCCATGGAGCGTTTGCTCAAAGGGCCGACATCAGGGAAACTTCAGCCGGTACTGGATTCTAAAGTTCGTCTGATCGGAACTTCTGTCAAGGACGGAATCTGTTATGTCAACTTTGATGACACCTTTCTTCAGCAGGAATCGCGGATGGATCCGGCGTTGCAGATAGAGGCGCTTGTCCGTTCTTTGATGGAAAACGGAAAAGAAATCCGGGCAGTTCAGATCTTAGTCAACGGAAAAAGTGACCAAAGCTACAAAGGCATTTCTCTGGAACAACCGTTTGACGGCGAAGCTGTTAGGAAGAAGGAGGAGCAGAAGTGAGAAAGAAACCACTCTGTCTCCTGTGCATCTTCTTTTTGCTGCTCAGGCTGGCAGCTACTTTGATAATGGGGAAAACGATGGACAATCCTGCTTTTCCCTCTTCTACAACAATTCAGATAGAAGGCACTGTCCTTCAGAAATCAATCACATCAAAACAACAAATCTTGACAATTGGAAATCTTGAAAAACAATCCAGACAGAAAAAGAAGCAATATATTGAGAAAGAAAAAATAGTGATTTATGACGATTCGTTCCGTAAAGTAAAAATCGGCGATCGCATTTGTGTAAAAGGAGATGGAGAGACCTTTGAAGAAGCACGTAATCCTGGGAATTTTGATCAGAGAGAGTATTATCGGAAGAAACATACAACAGGATTTTTGTGGGCGAAAGAGATCTTGGTCACGGAGCGGGCAAAAGTCTCTTTAGGGGAGATGCTGTTTCGGATGCGGCAGAGGAGCAGGGAAGTGTTTGAATACTGCCTGGGAAAGAAAAACGGAGGAATTCTTGCGGCAATGGTGGTGGGCGAGAAAGCGGGGATGGATCCGGAAGTGAAAGAACTGTATCAGAAAAGCGGAATCAGCCATTTGCTTGCAATTTCCGGTTTGCACATATCTTTGATCGGCAATGCCTTCTACCAATGGCTCCGGAAAGGAGGATGTTCTTTTTGTATAGCGGGGATTACAAGTGCGGTTGTGCTTGGGGGATATACATGCATGACGGGGATGAGTGTATCTACACAACGAGCTTTTTTCATGTTCCTTCTTCGGATTGGTGCAGATGCAGCCGGAAGGGTCTATGACCTGCCAACGGCTCTGGCAGTGGCAGCGGCATGGATCGCAGCAGAAAATCCGGACGATTTGACAGACGCTGCATTCCTTTTGTCTTTTGGGGCGATTCTTGCAATTGTGCTTCTCTGCCCAATATTTCAGGAAATTTTTGCGGGGAAAAAGAAATGGTCACAGACATTATCCGGAAGTCTGGCAATTACTGTAATGCTCCATCCGATCCTAAGTTTTTTCTATTATGAAATATCGCTGTATGCGATCTTTCTCAATCTGCTTGTCATCCCTCTGATGAGCTGGATCCTTGGCACAGCAATCATTGGGCTTTTTCTAGCCGGTTTGTGGATGCCGGGTGGCAGTCTTGTTTTAAAAAGCAGTGGATTTCTTCTGGAAGGTTATGAGTTACTCTGTCGGATGTTTCTGAGGCTTCCTAATGCTGTTGTTGTGACTGGGAAACCGGAAATCTGGAAGATTGTGATATATTATTGTCTGCTTTTTGCGTTTGTGATGTGGTGGAGAAGAAAGATAATAGAAAAGAAAATGGAAGAAAAGAAAGGGAAATGGAAAAAGGAAGTTCAGAACCGGGTATGGAACTGGAAACAAAAGGTAGGAAGTGTGTTGTGGATCACAGGGTTGGCATTGATTCTTATTATTGAAATTGGAAAAGAAGAACTGGAAGTGACATTTCTTGATGTAGGGCAGGGAGATGGGATTTTTCTTCAGACAGATACGGGATTGACTTGTATGATCGATGGAGGAAGTACCGATATCAAACAGGTGGGAAAATATCGGATTGAACCATTTCTGAAATCAAAAGGAGTCAGAAAGCTGGATTATGTTTTTGTTACACATGGAGATCAGGACCATTTGAATGGAATTGTAGAACTGATGGAACGGCAGGCATATGGAATCTCCATCGACACACTTGTGCTTCCGAGAAAGGACGTATGGGACGATACCCTTTGGCAGCTGGCATATCAGGCGGATATGCAAGGGGTGTCGGTTGTGGCGATGCATGAGGGAGAATCCGTGGAAGATGCTCGCATTTCCATTGAATGTATCCACCCGGCAGAAAATTCAGAAGCAGATCCGGGAAATGCCAGCTCCCTCGTGCTGAAAGTAACTTGTCAAAACGTAAAACTGGTCTTAACAGGGGATGTGGAGGGAAAGGGAGAAGAAGAACTGGTTGACAGATTTTCTGAAGAAATCTTTCTTTTGAAAGTTGCACACCATGGATCGAAAAATTCAACGAGAGAGTTGTTTTTAGAACAGGTCAAACCAAAGTATGCAATTATCTCCGCAGGATGTAACAATTCCTACGGACATCCAAATCAGGAGACGATTCAACGTTTAAAACAATCTGGGGTAAAAATCTATAGCACACAGGACAATGGAGCGATTTGTTTTAGGATTGACGATGGAAAGGGGTATTTGTTAGGATGGAAATAGGAAGGTGGCGCAAAGAAAACTGGCATGCTATCCTCTTTACGTAGTGGGAACATCTGTGATATGATGAAAAAGGATTTTCAGGAAACGGAAAGGGCAGAAGTGATCGATGAAAAGTTTAAATGAAGATTTAAAGACAGGAGAATTTAAGCAGATCTATCTGCTGTATGGGGAAGAAGTATATCTAAAGAAACAATATAAAGACCGGTTGTCAAAAGCGATTGTCAATGAAGGAGATACGATGAATTACTCTTATTATGAAGGGAAAGGAATCCATCCGGAAGAGTTGATCGATCTGGCAGAGACAATGCCGTTTTTTAGTGAGCGTCGTCTGATCGTTGTGGAAAATTCGGGATTTTTCAAAAATGCCACCCCGGAGCTGGCAGATTATTTGAAAGAACTTCCGGAGACATCCTACTTTCTGTTTGTAGAAGAGGAAGTTGACAAGCGCGGAAAGCTTTATAAGGCAGTGAAAGCAAAAGGGCGTATCGTGGAACTGGGACGACAGGACGAACATACACTGGTTCGATGGATCCTTGGGATGGTGAAACGGGAAGGGAAGCAGATTTCCGAGCGAACCGTACAGTTTCTTCTCGCAAAGACCGGGGATGATATGGAGAATCTCCAGAGAGAATTGGAAAAGCTGTTTTGTTATACACTGGAGAAAGATGCAATCACAGTGGAAGATGTGGAGGAAATCTGCACGACACATATTTCCAATCAGATTTTTGAAATGGTTGCAGCAGTTGCCGAGAAGAAACAAAAAAGAGCACTAGAGCTTTATTACGATCTGCTTGCGTTGAAAGAACCACCGATGCGGATTTTGTTTCTTCTTGTCCGTCAGTTCCGCCTGCTTTTGGAGGTGAAAGAACTGGATCAGAGTGGATATGGAAGAAAAGAAATCGGAGAAAAAACAGGACTGCACACGTTTGTTGTCGGAAAATATCAAGGGCAGGCGAAGCTTTTTAAGAAAAAGGAACTGAGAGAGATTCTGGAGATGGCAGCAGACCTTGAGGAAAGTGTAAAGACGGGGCGGTTGACAGACGCACTTGCGACGGAACTTTTCATTGTAAAATACAGTATGGCATGATATAATAATGCGATGTTAAAAAGAAACAACGCCTCAGCTTTCGGGAAGGGAAGTGAAAACTTCTTTGTATAGATGATTTTGGCTGAGGGATAGAGATAGAGAGATGGAGGAATTTTAGTGGCAGGAATAGATCAGAGTAAGATACGAAATTTTTGTATTATTGCACATATCGATCACGGGAAGTCGACTTTGGCAGACCGGATCATAGAGAAGACCGGACTGCTGACAAGTCGTGAGATGCAGTCACAAGTGCTTGATAATATGGAGCTGGAGCGGGAACGTGGAATTACGATCAAGGCGCAGACAGTCCGCATTGTTTATCAGGCAAAAGATGGAGAAGAATATATTTTTAATTTAATTGACACTCCGGGACATGTTGACTTCAATTATGAAGTATCAAGGAGCCTTGCAGCATGTGATGGTGCGATTCTTGTTGTGGATGCGGCGCAGGGCGTTGAGGCACAGACACTGGCCAACGTGTATCTGGCGCTCGACCATGATCTGGACGTGATGCCAGTCATCAATAAAATAGATCTTCCAAGTGCAGAGCCGGAACGGGTAATCGAAGAAATCGAAGACGTCATTGGAATCGAGGCAGAAGATGCGCCGCGGATCTCTGCAAAGACAGGGCTAAATATTGATCAGGTATTAGAACAGATCGTCGAGAAGATACCGGCGCCGGGAGGAGATCCGAAATCACCACTTCAGGCGTTGATCTTTGACTCGGTGTATGACCCATACAAAGGAGTGATCGTCTTTTGCCGAATCAAGGAAGGGACTGTTCGAAAAGGAACTCCAATCCTGATGATGGCGACCGGGGCAAAAGCAGAGGTTGTAGAAGTTGGATATTTTGGCGCAGGACAGTTTATCCCATGTGAAGAACTGAGTGCAGGAATGGTAGGATATATCACTGCAAGCCTGAAAAATGTCAAAGATACAAAAGTCGGAGACACCATCACAGATGCATACAGACCATGCGAGGAGGCATTGCAGGGATATAAGAA
>ENA-OQKN01000129-OQKN01000129.1-human-gut-metagenome-genome-assembly--contig:-NODE-129-length-97882-cov-6.292067_pt1 | contig 97882 bp, 96 predicted proteins | sample MGYA00242776_ERZ504794 | MGnify/ENA primary metagenome ERZ504794 (study PRJEB26092, sample SAMD00036434) | human gut metagenome | host: Homo sapiens | study: EMG produced TPA metagenomics assembly of... | reverse complement strand
CGATCATCTGCCAGTTCTAAAGGAGCCACCGCTAGTGCTATTGTGTATACAATGGTTGAGATGACAAAAGCGAATGATCTGAATATCTATAAATATCTGACATATCTCTTATCACAACGGCCAAACGATAAAATGTCAGATGAACAGCTGGCCCCATGGAGCGAGACTGCGAAAGCGAACTGTCAAAACTAAAATAGAGTAAAACGCTTGCATCTATCATTTTGGTGCAAGCGTAATTCATGAGTAACGTAGCAATATTTTGCACTTACGCATGAAATGCTTGGAGGTATAACCCTATAAGTATCATTGCCGCCTGAACTCAGGCGGCCGCCCTGCAAGGGCGGATAACAGAAAGTTCATCAATCTGATGACAATTCATATGAGCAAGTCAGTGACAGCTCATGAGGTCAGTAACAATTATACAAATGGTAAAAATCATCGCAATTCAAAATATTTTTTAATATAAATTACTTTCGTTTTCCAATAAATTTCAGGATTTCTTAATACGCTTTGCCATGATTTTTGTATATATTCGTTAAATTTCTTTTTACTATAATTATAATAATTATTCGTCTTATCTTTTTCTAATCGCATGATAAAAGAATATGCTGAATCTACAAATTCTTTCTCAGCAAGGTTAAAAATTTTTTTATCATATGTTAATGTCAATGTTAAAGCTTGCTTTTTTGCTTCAAGAACTAGTGCAACTTTATCTTTTCTTTTTCTAGTTGCACTATCAGAACGTACAAAAATATGATACAACGGCTCATCGTAAAAATAAATTTCTTCTGTTTCCATATTTAACAGATATTGAAGAAGAAACAAAAAATCTTCTCCTATAAACATTTTTTCATTAAATTCATTTTTAATTTGAGATTTAACAAAAATTTTATTAACTACATTTCCGCCCATAGGTCTTGGCATATCAAAATAATGTAACAGAACATAAAATCTATCCATCTTTCTCTTTAACTCGTTTGCATTATGCCCCCAAGATTTCCCCAATTCATCAAATGCGTCCCAATTGCTGAATGATATCCCCCCCCCACTCCTCATAGGTGGTAACAGTTTTTCATAAGTATCCTCTTCTATATAATCATCTGGATCAACAAAGGCTACATATTTTCCCCTTGCTCTGGAAAGACCGACATTTCTTGCTGCACTTACTCCTTTATTATCTTGAAAAATATTAATAATCCTGTTATCTAATATTTCATATTTTTTCATAATGACATCCGATTTATCTGGTGATCCATCATTTACAAGAATTAATTCAAAATCAGTAAATGTCTGTGCAAGAATACTCTTAATACATTTTTCCAAATAATTTTCTACATTATATATAGGTACGATTATTGATAATTCTGGCATATTTTCCCCTTTCATCTGTTCAAAAATTATTTCTATTACAGCCTCTCTATCTTTTAAACATTTTTTTAAACATATTCAACATAATCCTAGATGTTTTTAATTCAAATATCGAATCTATTATCAAAAATGTTGGAATTACTGTAACACAAAGAATTATTCCATATATAATCAAGCTCAAATAATTTGTGCAAACAAATTCTATTTTGTTGGCAATACTAATAATTCCTATAAATATCAATATATTAATTCCCCATCTTTTATATGTAATAAATGGCGAACGCTCCATTAATCTTGCAGCATATATAATCACATCATTAGTTCGATATAACAAAGCCGCAATCGTTCCTAATAAAACACCGTATATTCCAAACTTATACGTTAAAATAAGAGAAACACTCAAATTTATAACTGCTTCTGCAACTGCACGCCATTTAGTTTTTTCAAAATGCTGTGCAATATTAATCACAACTTGCGATGATTTTCTTCCATTCGCCATTAAGTAAAATACGATAAATAATAATGCAACATATTCATCTGTATAATTAATATCAGATACTCCCCTTGTATATACCTTTAAAAATGGAAGAATTAATATATAAGTGATACAAAAAAGTGCAAATGTTGTAGACATATTATATATTTCATAAATATTATGATATTTTTCAAATTTTTTCTTATCTTGATAAGACTGTCCTAATACATATAAAAAACTGTCTGACAATGTAACGGTTACTGATTTTACCATACCAAAAATCATAGCATACATAGAATAAACACTAACTGTTTTTAAAGAAGTGAATATTGTTAAAATAATTACATCTGTATTATTGAAAATTAATTCTGTTATTTGGTGCACTAGCACTGCATTTTTCTGTGATATTGCATCAAAATCAGGTAAAACTTTTAAATCTAACCATTTATAATTTCTACGAATGTATATGGTCATAATAATCATTTGCAAAAGATTAAATATAAAATAAATCAACTGAATCAATACAACGTTACCACCAGCAATCAAAACAAAAGCCTTGGATAAACTAACTCCTACAGTTGCTATCGTTGCTATATTAGTTGCAATATATCCCTTTCCTTCGGCAGCCAAAAGAATTTTATATTTTCCCTGAAAAAAATAACTCATTACCCCTGACAAGCCAGAAATAATAACAACTAAAAAAATATATATTCTAGAAATCGTTGACTGTACTACTAATGCATATCCTATTGATAAAATAATGACTATTCCTAAATATATATATCCTGTTCTCTTATAAAAATAATGGGTTGCAGACATTATTGAATTAATTTCTGCTTTATTATCTTCGCCAATTGGCTTATATAATGCTTGCAATGTTGCTGTACCTACTCCCGCTTCCAACAAACTCATATATGTTAAAATAGAGCTTACAGAGTTTAACAGACCATTAGCTTCTGACCCTAAATTAGTTAAAACAAGTCTCGGAATGATAATCCCTAATCCTATTGTAATTATTTGTGCAGCAAGCCCCCAAATAATATTTTTTACTCCTTTTGTTTTGCTTGCCATCTTATTCTCCTCGTATTATCCATCGTTTCAATCTATGTAATTGTAACTTAATAATCAACAACATAATAAACATATTCATTGCTAATTTGAGTACCGAAACTTTCAATTTTGTACACTGATTATATTCCTTTTCATAATATAATCTAGATTTCATAATTAACTTCCAAGTATTTATTATATCATATGATTTTTTTATTGAAACACTATGTGCATGTATAAATTCCAAATCTGCCCGTACAGCCATTTTCATGTGATTGTCTTTTAATTTTTTTCCTAATATTCTTTCTTCACAAAATAAAAATGTATTTTCATCCAAATAATCTACTTTCTGAATTATCTCTGTTTTTATAACAAAAAAGCAGCCAACTATCAATTCTGTTTTTAGCATTGTTTTAGCATCATCGTAATATTCTAATTCATTTTTCGAAATAGTACTACTCATATTTGAATTAAAGCATGCCAGCAAGTCATCCTTAAACAATGGTAATCTTTGTGTTTTTACTGATCCTTCGCCCTTTAAATTCTTTTCAACGGGTGCTACCATTACAATGTCTGGTAATTTTTCAAATGAATCCAATAATTTTTCAACAGTTTCTTCATTAATAATGATATCTGGGTTAGCAATTGCTATATAATCCGGATTATATTCCTTTATTGCAAACTTAATCCCATAATTATTTCCATATGAATAACCTCCATTTTTTTCACTCTGAATAACTTTTGTAAAAATTGCATTTTTATATTTATTTTTTAAAACAGTAAATGAGCTGTCCGTAGATCTATTGTCTACAACTACAACATTGAGATTAAATTTCTGACATTTCCAACTTTCCAAAGAATCAGCCAACTTCATTGTTGTATCTGCATCATTATAATTTAAAATAATAAAACTGATTTTCCTTTTCACTTACGCATTCACCTTTACCCATGTATTTTTGTTAAAATCCCATATTTTTATTACCTTCGCAGGATTTCCTGCAGCAATCGAATATTTGGGAATTTTATTTTTTACTACACTGCCCGCTCCTATAATGCTATGTTCACCTATATATGCACCTGTAAGAATTGAAGTGTTTTGTCCAATCCATACACCATCTTCTATTACAATGTTATCTGTCTCTTCTTCAGCTTTTCCTATATACACATTAGGTGCAATCAATACATCATCACCTATCTGTATACATGTATTACATTCAATACACAATCTAGATGTAGATTGGAAATTATTGCCAATCGTCAATTTCCCTTTTTCACCTACAAAAATATCTGTCTCTTTTCCACACCAACTATGATTGCCTATTCTAATTTTTTCCGCTCCACTAATAGTACAATAATCTCCATAGCCATAGCTGCCAAACCCAGATGCCCCTATACTCAAAAATGACCTTTTAAATTTCTCTCTCTTTAATTTAATTATTATACTTTGAATAATCCCCATTCTAAACTTTTTCCCATTCACATGTTAATTTATTATATTTTTTTATAACCTTTGCAGGATTTCCTGCTGCCATTGAATATTCAGGAATATCATGCGTTACAATGCTCCCCGCACCTATAACACTATGCTTTCCTATTATTACATTTGGCAAAATACAAACGCCTCTTCCGATCCAGGCTCCGTCATCCACTCTTACCATTCCAACGATTAATGGTTGACTTGAATATCCTCCTGAAATTGTCGGATTCATTCCATGATTGTGATCCGTAATCATCACATCAGGCGCTATAAGTACATCATTACCAATTTGAATATCTCCCGCACATGTTATTCTGCAACGTGAAGTAATTCTTACATGATTACCAATTTTCAAACTCGATTCAAGACATTGTCCCAGATGTGAATTATATGCTATAAATTCGCACGCTTGTCCGAATGAACATTCTGCTCCTATTTCTATATTTTCTTTTCCAATAAAAGTACATGTTTTATTAGCATCACTCGACAATTCAAATTTTTTAAATTCTCTTACAAATTTTTCCTTCTTTATTCGATTAATAATTTTTCCCATTAACATGCTCATTATGATAACCTTTCCTCAATTGCTTGATAAACTCTTTCACAATTTTTATCATCATAAATACGATAAAATTCTCTCATTTTATTATAAAATTGAGGTTCCATTTGAAAATTTAACTTCAAACTCTTTTTTATTTCATCTACCACCTCTTTTTTCTCATAAGCAACAGGTCCAAATCCATTCCTTTCTGCACTAAAAAAACTATTCTCATATTGTTTTTGATAGAATTCCTTTTGATCAAATTGATAGTAAATAACAGGCTTGTTCATATAAGCAAAATCAAAATGCACACTTGAATAATCTGTTATTAGTAATGCTGCAGTTTTCAATAAATTTTGTATATCATATTCTCTGTCATCATATGCTATCTGTATATTTTTATTATTTGTTTTAAAATAATTCACATACTTTCTCATTTCATTATGTAAATAAAATATTAATTTTATATCATTGTTTTCCAAAAAATCACTTAATTCATCATCATTCAACAATTCTTGGTAATGAATAAAATATTGAGTATCCATAAAATACACTGAACTGTTCTGTGCAATATATGCCCTCCATGTTGGCATTAAGACAATCAGTTTATAATCAACTTTTTTATCTTTCCAATTATCTAATCTTGGAAATCCCGTATATGCCACTTCATCCTCTGAATATCCGTAATTTTCTATAATATTTTCATATTCTGGCTTTCCACTACAAATATATAAATTAATATCAGTATATTTTTTCAGACAAAACTCTGATATACCATATGAAACACCATGCGGAATAAAAACATCCTTAAAATTTAATATTCTTTTTGTCCTTCTTGAAATTCCAATTGCATCATTAGGACAACAGCCATTTACATGTGCACTAATATGTATTTTCGATTTACAGTAATATAAATAGTGTTTCCAGCTATCGAATTGAATAACATTTCCATACTGTTTTATTTTATTATAATCATCTGCTTTTTTATCTATTAAATAATAAACTTCTTTTTTAGGGTATTGACAACGCATGTATTTGAAAAAGCAATAGCCATTATCTCTCGCCTGTGTTGGTCTTTCCGATATTAGCCAAATATCTCTTTTGTCTTTCTTAGCCACCACTAACGCTAATAAATACTTTAAAGACATTATTACTTTTTTCAAACTAATACTCTTCATCTTCATTTACGTTATCCTCTAGTACTTTCAACCATATTATCTACAACATCATATTTTTTATCTATTCCTGTTACTTTCGCATAAATCCAATGCACCAAACTGTATGACCATGGCCATATACTCACCCATACACTTTGAATTTTTTGCTTTTTTGAATAGTTCTCTTTTAAAATTTCATGCAACATCTTTCGCAACGATTCTTTTGCACTTTTTTTGTAAGGTATTATCCACCTATTTTCATTACAAACCGACAATGTTGCCACATTTACTAATTGGGCAATTAATCGTTCTTTTAAAATTTTTTGTAATTCAATTTTTCCTTCTGTCTCATGTATTAATATTTCAAGTACCCGTCTCGGATCTCGAACTTTATTTTCATTTAATGTTGCTGTAGCTGCTGATCCTTTCCTTACTATATAATGATATGGGCAGAAATCTTCATAAATTGACTTTTTTGCTTTTTTAAACAAATAATAATTCATAAGCAAATCTTCATTATTCTTTATTGATAAATCCATAATTTTTGAGTTTACAAATTGTTTAACAATATCTCTTTTATAAATTTTATTGCATAATCCCGGTTCTATAATTCTTCCTGTCAACAATTCCTTAATTCCTTTATAGTTATCAAACACACACTTTTTTCCTGAATTATAATAATAATCTACTCTATCAGGAAATACCATTTGATAACCACAATGAGATATATCAGCTTCATTCTTAATTGCATTAATTATTAAATGTTCAAACATCTCTGGCTCAACATAATCATCTCCGTCAACAAAACCAATCCATTCTCCAGTAGCTGCTTCTATTCCTGTTATACGTGCTTTCGTAACTCCTTCATTATTTTTGTTAATAACTTGAATCCTTGAATCCTTTTTTGCAAGTTCTCCAATAATTTCTTCACTTTTATCTCTAGACCCATCATTAACAATAATAATCTCCAAATTTTTATATGTTTGATTACAAATACTATTAACTGTATTTTCTATATACTTTTCCAAGTTATAAATCGGCACAATTACAGATAATTTTATTTGTTCCATTTATCCACCACCTGTATATATTCCTTAGGTATAACTACTTTATAGTTCTTTTTATCATTTATTTTTCTCACAAATTCAAATCTTTTTAACTTATTTTTCCAATGCTCTCGCATTCCAAGCTTATATTGTTTTTTTATAAATTCATTCTTGTGGAAACAATACTCACTTATCTCTAGCCTTCTATTGTCTGATAATACAATATTTTCATAATTCTCCAGAAAATCTCGGCAAAAGTATTCATCGATTATCTTTTCAGCTACATTTTCATCAATTCCTCGCTGATAAAGCATCTCCACACCTTCTATCGCATACACACAAATCATATGTTTTACAACCTTTATCGTATCTATATCATCAGAATGCAATTCCTTATGCCATTCTAAAAGTCCTTTCCAAGAATTTAATAAGGGTCCGTATAATTCTTCTACTTTTTGCTTTCTATGAGTTTCAGATAAATAATTATTTCTATATAAAAACATTACTCTGTCAATAAATCGAATTTTATTAGCTAAATATAATGCTTTTTGTAAAAAAATAACCTCTTCATGTCTTGTTAATGCATACTTTATGTCATCATCAATCAAGAATTTTCTTCTATAAAACATGCTTGAGTGATGATTGCAACACTCTTGAGCTATTTTGCCCCCCCCACACAACAGTTTCTTCTCTCATTCTAATTAAATTTCCTCTTGAAAAATCACTATTAGAATTATAAAACGAAAAACCTATCACATCCTCTCCTGTCAAAACTTCCTCAGCAACTTCTTCTGTAAGAAAGCCTTTTACCCATACATCATCCTGATCTAAAAAAGCAATATTATTTCCCCCTTGCCTCTGTAATTCCATAATTTCTAGTGGCACCTATTCCTTCATTTTCTTTATAAAAATATCTAACTCTGTTATCTTTCTCTGCAAGACATTCACAACATTTTCGTCCACTTGATCCATCATTAATCAATAGAATTTCCAGATTCTTGTACGGTTGATTTAAAACGGATTCGACTGCTTGAACAATATATTTTTCTCCATTATAAAAAGGAATCACAACACTGATTAATTCTTTATTATTATCATTTTCTCCCATTTCTTTTATCCCTTTATGTTTTATTAAAATGCCGTATATTTATAACATTTTTTCTTCATAACACATCATCTATTACCATGGAGTGTTACACAATATACCCTTTTTTCTCTTCTAATTCTTTTTTTTGTGTCATTCGCTTTTCCATAGACACATTTTTTCTTAAAGTAAACTCTTCTCCATAGCACTTTGCATTAGACATATAATTTTTTTCTTTTTCTAAATATTCTTGTAAATCATATATCTTCTTTGCAGGTGATCCAGCCACAACCGAATTATCAGGAATATTATGCGTAACTGTACTATTCGCCCCTATCACAACATCATTTCCAATTGTGACTCCTGGCAAAATTACAGTATCAGCTCCAATAAATACATTATTTCCAATCGTAACACGTCCAATTTTAGTATAACCTAAAAACTGCTTTGTACTTGCATCATGGCACAATACATGCACTCTTGGAGCCATTGTTACATTATCACCAATTTCAATCAACCAACAATGAGATGGATCCAAAATAACTCCATTTAGTCTACCGAAGTTTTTTCCAACCTGCATACCCATTTTTATTAACTTTTCTGTAGTATATTCACCTCTTAAGCGATATACAATTTCCTTTATCCAATTCACATTCTTTATCCTTTAATTATCTATTTTATTAATAATTTTTCAAAATAATTTTCAACTGCGTTTACTGTATTTTCTGTCGAAAACAAGCTACTTCTAATTTTTGCTTGTTTCTTATAGTATTCTAATTTTTCTGAACTTTCTAATAATGTTTTTATATTCTCGAATAAAGATTCTTCCGACATCTCTGTTATAATTCCATACTCATTATTTTCACCTAACATTTCCTTCATTCCTGCAACAGGAGTTGTTACTACAGCACATTCTGTAATAAGAGCCTCTGTCGCTGCTGTAGAAAATCCTTCTGCAATTGAAGAGCAAACAAATATATCCATTCTATTTAAATATTTATATGGATTTGTCTGATAACCTAAAAAAGTAAATGTTTCACTGACAGAGTTGTCTTTTAAATATTGTTCTATAGAATCTTTTTCATCTCCAACTCCTAAAATATATGTATGAATCTTAAATCCTTCTTCTACCAGTTTTTTATGGATATGTGCTAATTTCATAAATCCTTTATTTTTTACGATTTTACCTACACCACAAATTCGTATTACAGATTTATCATACAATTCTTCCTCTACTACTTCTTCTTTTAATTTTAGTATTTGATTAGTTTCATTTGTATTATATAGAACATCCAATTTTCTTATATTTGGATAAATTTTTTCAAAATCGCTTTTCACTGAACCAGAAACAGCAACAATTTTGTCAAATTTATCATAACATTTTTGCGATTCTTTATATGATCTAAAAGCTTTTGTAGCAATTTCTTTTGTATGCTGTTCTACATGAATCCAACAGATTAGTTTCGTATTTTTATTAGTACAACCACTAATTATCCTTGCAGTAGATCCTTCCAAATACGATATTTCTATATCATATTTCTCTTTTATATACTTTTTATGTAATTGTTCCGGCGTTAAAATTTTCATTAGCTTACTGTTTCCAGGAATAGTTTTCATGTATATAATCTGGTAATGAATATGTGCCTTTAAAAACTGTTCATTAACTCCTCCACCAAACAAAGAAATTAGCGTTATATCATATTTTGATGTATCCATATTATTCACCAAATTAACCAATACCTTTTCCGCACCGCCAACCGATAAATCATGAATCATAAATAAAATCTTTTTTTTCATACGTCACCTGCTTTTGATATTTATATATCCTGTTAACATAATGCCAAATGGAATTGCACATACTAATATTATTTTATGTGATGTATATTTAAACGATTTTAATAAATTCCCAGATAAAATACAACTAGACACTAAATGAATCGAATGTTTAAATTTAAATTTAAAACTAGTATCAGGAAAACTTAAATATAATTTTCGAATTTCTGCAAAACTGTTAGGACTATTTCTATATTGTTTCAAAATAGAAGCACTCATTCCTGTATCTTGATACTCAACAAATCTTAAGTTTTCATTCATAACTAAGAAATCATATTCTTTACTAATTTGTAAATGCATATAATGCGGATTAAAATTCTTTTCTCCCTTAAAAACTTTCATCGGAGCATACCTTTTATACAACGCAGTTCTTACTACATTTGTCCTGTCTCCATTATTTATAGAATATTTACCTACCATTAAATCTATAAGATTAATACTTTTTTGAGTGGGTAATTTATCCCCTATTATTCTCCCATTTGTATAATAATCCAAGCCCACAATACCTGCGTATTTTTCTGATCCATATTTATCCCAAAAATTCAATATTTTTTCAATTGCATCTTTCGGCATATAATCATCTGAATCTATACATACGCATAATGGAGTATTTATATGTTCTATTGCCATATTGTACGCAGTATGTAATCCACCATTTTTCTTCGTATAATAAACAAATTCAAACGTATTACGTTCCATCTCCCATTTTTTTAAAACTTCCAGTGTATTATCCGTTGATCCGTCATCAATAACCATCCAAACAAAATTCTGATTGGTTTGTTCTTGCATACTTTTATAGCACCTTGATAATAAATCAGCACGATTATATGCAGGAGTAAAAACTGTAATTGGTTTCATATTCTTCCTCTTTTTATCTGTATTTAGGATTCAATCTAAGGATTTTGCATAAGAAAGTAAAACCTAAAATTCTAGTTCCCCAATATAACCATTTTACTTTCTTGTTATTAGCATGATATTTCAGAATCCATTTATATTCTGCCAACCTTTTTACATAACTATCTGAACATTTTCCAGCTATTGCTTGTACAACAAAGAATGTTCCCAATTGATATGCAGTATATTCCAATATATAATTTCGTCGTTTTATATCATCAACTGCCTCACATATTTCTAAACACCCCATAATATTGCTTTCTAAATCTCGACAAGCTTTTTCTCCAATAGTATGAGTAATAGATCCCTCTCGTTGCCTATAACAATAAAAATTTTCGCAAACAAAATCTATAGAATTAACTTTACTTAATAATTTTGCACACCATTCTATATCTTCTGAAAGTTTTCCTTTTTCGAACCACATTTCTTTTTGCAACAACTCTTTTTTTATCAATTTATTACAAGCAGATGCAATATATAAGGATTTATCAAAAATATACTCTAGCTGTCCATCCACACATTTTAATTCTTTAGGCATCGCCGCTATATTTTCAAATTGTGGTTTTTTATATTGTAAGGATTCATAATATTTTTTGTATGAATAATTAAGTAAATCTACTTGATTTTTTTCGAGTCTATCAACTAATCTGGCCAATGCGGCGTTATCATCAAAAAAATCATCACTATCTAAAAAACAAGCATAATCACCTATCATATTCTTTATTCCCACATTTCGTGCATCCGATAATCCACCATTTTCTTTATGAATCGTTCTAATATTTTTATACTTTTTTTCATAATCATCACAAATTTCTCTTGATTTATCAGTTGAACCATCATCTACAAGAATTATATCTGTATTTTTATATGTTTGTGCTAACACGCTGTTAATACATTCTTTTAAATATTTTTCTACATTATAAACTGGTATAATTACCGAAATTTTTAATATTTCCAATTTATTCTCCCCTCTAAAATCCTCTATATCCATATAAATAGTATAAAAAATAAAATATTATCATTAATATTATAAAAATATCTTTTGATTTAGGTGTAAATATTTTTTCCGCCAAATATGGTAACAAAATAAAATTATATAAACTAACATAAATAGGTAATCTTCCCACCATAATTCCGCTTGTCACCATACCAACCAAATATATTCCCGTCGTAATAACAGACATATTAACACATATATTGATAAAAATATCATCCTCTTGATCAATTATTCTTTTTCCTATTAATGCCAATAACATAGGAATCGCATTTACTAATACACGAATAGGATTTACTCCATCATCTCCTGCTGCCACCATTGCTGCCCCTGTTCCTGCATATTCAGTATTACTAATCAGCATATCAAACGTATTTATATTTTTACTGAATATATACATTGCAATAATTGATAATATTATAAAAACCATAGTTTTTTTATTCCACGCTTTTCCATGAACAATAAAAATAACCGGAATCATTATTAATGCAGAAGAATGGATTGTTGAGGCTATTAAAATAATAATAATTAACTTTATATATTTTCTTTCAATCAAAAGTGACGTAGCTGCAAATATTATTGACACTGCCAAAAACTGTCGTAAGCCATTCATCATCCAGCCTATATGACACCCAGATGCAATAAACAAGTACACCGATAGTATATAATTATTTGAATATTTTCTATACACTATTATTACAGGTAAAATGTGCATTAATGCAAGGATCAATCGGAATATTATAGGATTATTACCAAATACTTTCTTTTCAAGTATTTCAAATATTAGAAATCCCCAACCACTTTCATGCTCTAAAACTACTTGTTTCAATTCTTCAAAGCTGGTCGAAATTTCCTGAAATATTTTTAAATAAAGTACAGTATCTGATCTTGCTGCCGTAAAAACAACCAAATAAATAACTGGAAAAAAAGCAATAATAGCCCAAATTAATTTCCATTGTCTATTTTGATTTGTCCCTAACCTATTTTTTTGTACTAATCCCTTATTTTGCATTGCTGCCATTATGGCAATCCATACAAATATAAAATAATACCAATTCATTTTTCTTATTTGCTAAAATACAGCTTCTCCAATTCCTTTTTCACATTCACAAATCCATAATTTTTTGCAGATTTTTCTGCATTATCTCGGATTCTAACATACTCTTTATCACTACTAAATAAACGACATATACATTCAGACATATTAGCACTATCATCAATAGGCACTAAACAACCATTTTCCCCATCTTTTATCAATTCTCTATGTCCTCGATTCATAGTCGCAACAACTGGTGTTCCTGATAACATAGCTTCTACAATATTTAGCGGAAGTCCTTCTCTCTTACTACAACTAACAGCTATATCGACAATATGTTGATATTCCTGCAAATTTGTCACATACCCTAGAAACTGTACGCACTTATTCAGACCATATTCTGTTACAACTTGTTCTAACTGCTCTTTTTGCGGTCCATTCCCAGCCAACAACAATTGTGAGGTCGGATATTGTTTTATAACATTTTTCATCATTTTTATTGCCATCGTTTGATTTTTATTCAGCAATAACTCTCCAGTACATAATATTAATTTTTGTTCTTTATCAAATCCCATACGAGTTCGCAACTCTTGTTTTTCATCTTCATTTACTGGGAAATATCTTTTTTCATCTACTCCCACCCCATGAATTCGTTCTATATGACAATGAAATTTCTGTTGAGCCAAGCGATAATCTTCTGCTGTGATTGTAATAATTTTATCCGTAATCCGTGAAAATAATTTTTCAATTGGATAAAAAACAATCCAATTTTTCTTAGGCGCACCCTTATAAAAATGAAATCCATGCGCTGTATAATATACCTTTGTTCCAAGTTTTCTAGATTTCTTTGCTGCCAGTCTTGTCACAATTCCTCCCATAGGAGTATTGCAATGTATCACATCATACTGTTCTTTCTCAATAATTTTCTTTAACTGCAGATATGCCTTTAAATTATCCAGACTTTTCGGTGATCTTGCAAACGGAACATCATATACTTTTTCGACAAAGTTCAAAGCAAGACCATTTTTTTCAGCTAAATTGTTTTTTGCTGCAACATGTACCTCACATCCATGTTTATGTAATACTTCTACTAATGGTTTATGAAACTGGCAAATATGACTTTGTACAGTCGCTGTTAATAAAACTTTCATTCACTATACTCCTAGCTTAGAGAATACTTTTAAGTAAATTCGAATAATGGTTGTCCACAAGTCTGTATGTGCAACATTTTTTACCACTACCCCTGTTTTAGCTATCTCACTATTGTTGTTTTCAATAATTTTTATCGGAATCTGATTATCTACTCTAAGATTTAGCGGAATAGAAAAAATCTTTTCTAATAATTTTCTATTATTATATGGAATTGTTATATCATACGAAAGCCTATGTTCTGCTGTCAAAAAGTTTCCTTCGCCACTACTCCAAGAGAATTCCCAATAGAAATAATCCATCCATGGTAAATAAGTAAGTACATCTTTATTATAATATTTTTTTAAATATTTTTTAAATACTTGATTTGATTGATAAATTAAAATAGGATTTATTATTACTTTCCACATACATCTGTAATATCCCGCTGTAGGCATTTGAGGCCATTTTTTTATGTTATATTTATTTTGTGCTTCTCCACGTCCTAATTCACTTACCCACGACTTCACTTCAACATCAAAATCCTCGTTCTGATCAAAATATGCTCTTTTTCTTACATCATTTAAATTATTTTTTCCAATACACCCAGCATTGCACTCTAATATTTTCCTATAAATTTCTATATCTTTAAAATCATTATCATCTGAAGATATTGTATATATTTTATGCGTAAGTCCTAATTTTTCACATATTTTATGTGCTGCTTTAGCATCTACGCTTTCTGATTCTTGTGATTGATAACTAAAATATTTTAATTTATCATACACAGGTTTTGCAGAAGCTAATGTAGCTGTACTATCCCTGCCTCCTGTTACAGAAATTGCAGCTTTATCAGGCCATTTTTTTGAAATAAGGCATAGATTTTTTTTCATGATTTCAGAAATTTCCTCGAATGTTTTTTCAACCTCTTCTTCATTAACAATTCCTATTTTTTTGTTCGGGAAAAATCTTTTAAACTCAAATGACTGTTGGCTTATATCGTATATATACTCAAAGTTGGGTTGTACCCTTGTTAATTCTTGGTAAGGTGATATATCTCCTGGTAGGAACGTTCCCCAATAACGATAAAATTTACTATTAATTAACTTTTGTATATATTTTGTTTGATTAAAGCCACAAATATCTGCAACCATTTTAGCATGTGATGTTATATACATATTTCTTTCATTTGTTCCATAAAACACTAACTGCATTCCTGTACAGTCAGTTTCAAACATAATTTTATCATCTTTAACAATACCCATGCAAAAAACACCTGTTAGTTCACTTTGATAATCCCAATATGCATTTTTATTTTCTTTTAATTTCAAATCCAAATTTTTTAAAATTTCTTTTTCTTGATATTCCATTGAAAATGGATTATATGCATGACCTATAAGAAAATGTGTGACTTTTCCACTTTCTATTAACGAAATATTAGTATCTGGATGTATATATGCAAAATACTTGTCGTTTAATTGAGTTTTTTTCCATAATCCATAAAACGGATAACTATTTAATTCCAATGAGTCATTGGTCGTAATTAAAAATCCTCTACAATAAAGTTTGCTTCTATATTGAGGTTTTTGATTCAGAACATCATTCATTTCATCTGCTGTATAATAAGCCATAATCATATCTCCAAATTCTTTAAAATTATTTTTTCTAAACGTTTACTATTTCCATTTCCTATAAAACTATTATGTGGTGTCAATATTACATCTTCTCTATCCCATAATTCACTATCCTCTGACAGTGGTTCTTCTTCGAAAACATCCAACACCACACCTCCAAGTTTATCAAGATGCTTTATCAGTGCCTTTGTATCAACAACCGCTCCTCTTGCAATGTTTACAAGAACTGCTCCTTCTTTTAACTGTTCAAAACGATTATCATTCATCAAATGATGCGTTTCTTCCGTCAAAGGAATTGTCAAGACTACAATATCCATTTGATGTAATACATCATCTAACAGATTTAAAGGTAGTATTTTTTGATAATGTTCATCTTCTCTCGGATAAAGATCAATCCCAACCACATGACATCCGAATGCTGAGAAACGTTTTGCACATTCCGTACCTACACTGCCACAGCCAACAATACAAACCTCTTTTTCATTCAGTTCTAATAATCTCCTATGTTTAACCCATTGATGATTCTTTTGATTGTTACTAAAAAATCTTGCCTGTTTGAACAATTGCAGAACTCCTGAAATTGCGAATTCCGCCATAGGAATACTATATACTCCTCTAGCATTATGTATTTCTATTTTGTGTTCCTTCACGTAATTCATCGGAACTCGATCATATCCTGCACTTGTCAACTGTATATATCGTAGATTTTTGAATTTTTCTATTGGATGGGATAAAAAAATCCCATTACCTATGATTCCTTCTACCCATTCATACACACATGGCAATTCTTTATTTTCCCATTGCATAAATACAACTTCATGCTCTTTTTTTAATTGTTCCAAATAATCAGTTGCCTGCTGCCACGCCCCGGTTACTAGCAAATTCATTAGACAATACCTCTTACAATCTCAACAAGTTCTTGATGATTTTTCTCAAATCCATCCAAACATGTTTTTTCATATTCACGAATTTCTTTTACACCTTCATCAAAGATTCTTCGAATTTCTTCTAAATCTGTAATCATACTTGTATTGCAAAAACTTCTGGACAATATTGCACATTGTGACCCTAAACGATAATGCTCTTTGATGATTTTTTCTGCTGGCAGCATACCCCGTCCTAATCTTCCAAATCCGCCAAATCCAAATGGAATCCGATGTTTTTTAATTTCGTCACAAATATCATCAATCAGACCATCCGCAAGAATTTCAAACATAAATTTTTTTCCAAGATCTAAAGACAAATCATTTAATCCTATATGAATCTGATCAATTCCCTTTATTTTCAAAATTTCATTTAAACAATCAAGTGCTTTCGCACTTTCCAACAAAGGAAGTGTACTCGCTCTTCCATCTACATACTCCACAAACTTTTGTACTTCTTCCGCTGTTGTAAAATATGGGAGCATCAGTATATCTGCTCCAGCATCAATTGCCGCATCTATTTCCTCTTTACTATCCATATATCCTGGATAATTTTCGTGTATTGGATTGATACGAACCATAATTTCAGCCTGTCGAACAACTTTTCTAATATTTTTTATATCCTGTATTGTATGGTGATTCTGTACTGTATCCAATCCACCTTGACGTGCATCTTTTCCAATAAACTCCATATCAATAAAAATCCGATCTACTCCAGCATGCTCAACTATTGTCGCGACTTCAGGATTATTTGTTATATACATCAATTTCAACGGCATAATCATCACCTATTTTTTCAATGTTTCACCTTTATTTTCATTATCTTTATTTAATAAAACTTTGAAAATGGTTGTAAGGAAAATTCGAAGATCTAACGAAAACCGAACATGTTTAACATACCACACATTCAATTCTATCCGATGATTCCACTCTACATCCTTGCGTCCATGAATTTGTGCCCAGCCCGAAAAGCCCGGACGCACATCAAACATATGTAATTGTTCCTTTGTATATTCTTCTATTGGCCATGGATGATAGGTAAGAGGCGGTCTTGGTCCAATCAAAGACATATCTCCTCTTAGGACATTAATCAGCTGCGGAAGTTCATCCAGCGAAGTAGCACGTATAATTTTTCCTACTTTTGTTACTCGTGTATCACCTTTTCCACTATAAACGCCAGAACCTTTATGTTCTGCACCAACACACATAGAGCGAAATTTTAACATCAAAAATACTTTTCCATCTTTTCCGAGACGTTCTTGCTTAAATAAAACAGGACCTGGGCTATCGATTTTCACTGCAATTGCAATAATTATCATAGGTATCAATGCTACAATAAATACCGGTATTGCTATTAACAAATCTAAAATTCGCTTCACCTGATCTCTATAGAAGGGATCTGCCTTTTTCATTCTCGGCATATCTGTTGTTATTCTTCTTTTCTTCTTCATCTCTATGCCTCTTTTACTTTTACATGTTTGCCATTTTCCGGATGATACGTCGGCACGACTTCTGCCACCAGTCGTTTCATCCGATCTGTTTCCTGGTATGCTGCCTCATCCAGCTGTCTGAGTTTCTTTTTAAATGCTGCATCGTCCATCTCGATTGGTTTGCCGATATGGATCAGTTTGTTTGGTGTCTCCTGCATGCCTTCTTCTGCCATCAGGAGTTCTTCGAAGAGTTTCTCGCCCGGACGCAGGCCGGTGTACTCGACTTTGATGTCTACATCCGGTGTGAATCCGGACAGTCGGATCAGGTTTCGTGCCATCTCATCGATCCGGACCGGTTCGCCCATGTCCAGGATGAAGATCTCGCCGCCTTTTGCGTAGTGTGCTGCCTGAAGGACCAGTGATACGGCTTCCGGGATTGTCATGAAGTAGCGGATGATATTTTTATCGGTGACGGTCACCGGGCCGCCCTCTGCGATCTGTTTCTTAAATAGCGGGATCACGCTTCCGTTGCTGCCAAGCACGTTTCCGAAGCGGACTGCCACGAAGTCGGTGTCTTTGCACTGGCGGTTCATCATCTGCACGACCATCTCACAGAGGCGTTTGGAGGCTCCCATGATGTTGGTCGGATTGACGGCTTTGTCTGTGGAAATCAGAACAAATTTCTTAACTCCTGCCCTGGATGCTGCAACTGCTGTCTTGTATGTACCCATAACATTATTTTTGATTGCTTCGTTCGGACTGTCTTCCATCAGCGGCACATGTTTGTGTGCTGCCGCATGAAATACGACATCTGGTTTGTATTTCTGCATGATGGAACGAACGCGGTTCGTATTGCGGACCGATCCGATCAGAACTTCCAGATCCAGGCTGTCGCCGTATTTTCTGCGAAGCTCCTGCTGAATTTCGTAGGCATTGTTCTCATACATGTCAAAGATGATCAGTTTCTTTGGATGAGATGCTGCGATCTGTCTGCAGAGCTCGCTTCCGATGGAGCCTCCGCCTCCTGTCACCAGCAAGGTTTTTCCCTGAATAGAGGAATAGATTTCATCCATGTTTACCTGCACCTGAGCACGTCCAAGCAGGTCTGTGATCTCGACATTGCGAAGTCTGCTGACACTGACTTCTCCGTTTATCAGCTGGTAAACGCCCGGTACAGTCTGTAGACGGCATCCGGTATCCTTGCAGATATTTAAGATGGCTTTGCGGTCATCTGCCGCTGCTTCCGGGATTGCATAAATAATGCGGTCAACTTTATATTTCTTTGCCATTTCTGGAATGGAATAGCGGTCACCGACAATGGTGATCCCCTCCAGAACACGTCCATGCTTGGTTGGGTTGTCATCGATAATGCAGACTACCTGTGTATTCAGTTTTTTTGAATTGATGATTTCTTTGATCAGTGCCTGACCTGCTGCCCCGGCACCGATGACCATCACATGGTCTTTTGCATGCATTTCATCGCCTGCATCTGCATTGGTATTTCTGCTGTTCACCCAGAACCGCATCAGACGATAGGAAAAACGCAGCCCGGTTGTCATCAGAAAGTTTAACAGAAATCCGATAAAATAGTAGGATCTTGGCATATGCATCTGCATGAACAGCATGCCCAGTGAATAAACCACTGCCAGTATGCTGTATGCAATCAGGATCATCTGAAGCTCTGCTACGCTTGCCAGTCTCCATATACTATGATATAGCCTGCAGATATAAAATATGACGATCGTGCTGATGATCCAAAATGGCATGGACCACAGATATCCCATCAGATATTCTTCCGGGATACTTGAAAACACAAAGTCAAATCTCAAAAGCAGAGCTATAAAATAGGAAATCAACACGATCAATATGTCTGCCAGTACCAGCATCAATACTTTTTTGATCCACATTTGATTTGGTTCTTGTTGACTGATGTAATTCATATTTTAAATATCTCCTGTTCTATTTCATTTCTGCTCTGTTCGTCAAAAAACTGACTATTTTTCAACAGTCAGTTTCCATCATCTTGCCGCATGATGTCGGATCACAAATCCTGCTATACCACAGAACACTGCCGCCATCGCCGCAATTACTGCATTCTTCTTATCAATCACCATGCAGCCTACAGTTTTATACTGTGCATCAACCGCAGGGCTACACACCAAAATCACAGCCACTACCGTTGCTAAAACGCACATAAATAAAACCAAAAGAAGAAGTGTACTCCCCCTTTTTTTCAGTTTCTGTATTTTGCTGTTTTTCATACTCGCACGCTCCCTTGATCTTCTTTTTCTTCCGTCTCGGTCTTCTTTAATCGTTTTTCATTATATACTATCATTCTGTACTTGACAAGATATTATAAAAATTTTCTTAATTTTTGAATCAGCAGATAAATATGTTTTGCCTGTTAAAATACGGTTCTTACTTGCGATTTCTGCAGACTCGTGTTAGAATAAGCGATAAGCAATCGTTTATTGATGTATATGATGCCAGGGTCAAAAGGTCTAAATCCACATGAGCTTGCTCATAGGTGGATGAAAGACCTTGGGACCCGCCCCGATATGAGCATAAAAGTGGGATGATAATCCCACGATATGCGAATAGTGGGGAGGATTGTGGGAGTGCAACGCACAGAACAATCCGTAGGCATCATAGTTGGGGACTTTTGGCACCCACATCATGTATATTAAATTTCAAATGGAGGCGTGATAAATGAAAAAAACTTTCTTAAAGGCATTCACAGCTGTCATCGCAGTTCTTGCTTTATCTTTGAATGTCTTCGCTGCTGGAAGCATTATCGGCTCGATTGATATGCCGAATGCATCTTCTGACCGCGGCAAAGTAACTTTAAGTGCTGTAGATTTAAGCAAATACAGTGAAAAATTACAACGAATCATCAATCGTCTGAACAATGCAAGACGAGGTACTACTGTAAAAGATGCTTTTGGAGATGATCTTCCAGATTCAATCAATCTTTACGACAAAAGCAATGTTTTAAAAAAGAATATCGATCCGAGCACGTACAAATTCCTTTCTCCGGTCATGGATATTACTTTTGACAGTGTGACACCGACAGCTGATGATCCGGTCAGAGTTACTTTTGTAGCAAATAATATGACAGACAACATCCAGGTGGATATCCTCTACTATTGTCCGGAGCATGGCTGGGAAGTTCTTCAGGGAGAAAAGATCAGTGATAACCAGGTAGCCGCTTATTTCCATGCCGGTTCATCTGTTATGGCTCTGATCTACCGTGAAAAGGGTGCGACCGTTGGAACAAGCCAGGTTTCACCGCAGACCGGTGCCCGTTCCACATGGCCAATTGCAGTTTCCGCAATATTTTTTGTAAGTTTTGGTATATTTGCTCTTTACAAATCGAAAAAAGCGTAATATAATAATGTCATCCATATTTTTATATTTCTCAAATTTTGTTGTAGGTCGGGAGGTTTGAATATTTCAACCTCCCGATTTGCTCATCTGTACATCTTTATGTAAAGAAAAAGGATCCGAAGCTCTGTCCGGATTCCATTTGATTTGTTATTCTGATTTTTCTTATTTTCCTGTTTTTTGTTTTTTCCCCCGGATTTTCCAGCAGATCCAGTAAATCATTCCACCTAATGCACCACCCAGAGTATTGTAAAACAGATCTGACAACTGAAATGTTCCAAGTCTCAGAAACAGCTGCAAAAACTCAATCGCCAGCGAAAACAGAAAGGCTGTTTTCGTTGATATCCATACACATCTCCCAAACGTTATCTTTCTGCCGTAAAATATTTTTTCTGCCACTGTCCACAAAAGCAGTGCCGTAAATGGAAGCATCAGTGCGATATTCTCAAAGCATTCCGTCGTCAGTGTGACCGTGCCGTCTGCCGCCGTGTGCCAGATCCACCAGCCTCCCATAATATCCGACAGCGGATTGATCCACATATTTCGGTTGATCAGTGTCTGAAACAGGATCATCACTGTAAAAAACGTCAGTAAAAAGAGTTTTCGAAAGAACAGAGAAGTTTGAAATTCCTGCCACCATGCCCGAAATGCTGCCCGGATGCCCTTTCCTGTGTCAATCGGCTTATAGGTATATAGATAAAAAAACAACAGAAATATAGTCAGAATAACTGCAAACCAGAACGGCTGATAAAGTGCCGTCAGGACGTTTGTTATGATTTTCTTTAATAATTCAATCAAATTTTCCATTTCCCCCTCTCCATTTCTCTTCTCTCTTCCATTTTTCCTTTTATATCTGTCAAGCGGATATTCGCAATCCGCTTTGCTACTTGCTCATAACCAGATACATATTTTCCCTGGCATCTCCATATACTTATACTAACATGGTTCGAGAGAAAAAGCTCTCCTCAGACACGATATATATGCTCTTTGCGTTCAGGTCGAACGCAGCTTACCATACTTTCAGAAAGGACAATGATACCATGAAACTGACTCTTATCACTATCGGCATTTTGATTCTTTTCCTGTATATTCTGATTCTCTACTGCTGTATCCTGGTCGGTGCCAGATCAGAGCGGCGCCTCCGGCAATTTTTAGAAAACGGGAATCCTTCTCAGGACGATCACAGCATTTCCGGCTGACCGCCCGAAACCTCATCTATCCTTTTGCATTCTTTTCATCATCGCATGCCATCTTTTTTTCAAATTTCTCCGGTACCCTTATCAGCTCCAATCTCCACAGGATCGGATAAATATAGGAAATCCCCCGGATATCTCCAAGTGCTTTCGGCCGTTCCACGACTTCTGTTGTTTTCCGGCTGTTTTTAAATGCCAGTACCACGCTGCTCCACGACAGACTTTTGCTCTTTTCTCTGCGGTCGATCCATAACTCTTTTGTCCATTCTCCGTTTTTGCCTGTTTTCAGTGTATATTGAAACGGCAGCCCCGTTACTGTTTTGAATGGATAATCCTGAAATGCCATGACTGCCTGCCACAGATTCTCCTCTGATGGAGCCTCTTTCAAAATGTTTATTCGCTCCCGGCGGATTTTATTCCATTGCCGCTCTGCCTGCTTTTGTTCTTCCATCTCCTTTGGTCCCTTTCTCAGTCTATCTTCTCCACTGAACCACATCTTCCAGCTTTCTCCTTGGTCTGGAAACTGGCTTTTCATTCGCTTAGTTTCTTCTGTGCAAAAAACGTGTCACAAATCTACAAACAAAAGAGCCACGGTCTTCCATGGCTCTATTGTATCATAAATCAAAACTTATTTTCATTAAAATTTAAAGGTATCTTTCAGTCCCAGCCATTTCTGGTCTTTATCACTCAGGTTCAGCGGTGTACCGTCTGCCAGCGTATAACCTTCTGCCGATGCACTGCCTTTGTACTCGCCTTTTACTTCCGGCCACTCGATGCCGATCTCCGGGTCGTTCCATGCCATGCCGCCCTCATCGTTCGGATGCCAGAAATCGTTCACTTTATAGCAGAATTCTGCCTCATCGCTCAGCACCAGAAATCCATGTGCAAATCCTTCCGGAATCAGGAACTGCTTTTTATTCTCAGCGGATAACACTACGCCAAACCATTTTCCATAAGTCTTGGAATCGGAACGCAGATCCACTGCAACATCAAATACTGTTCCGCGTACCGCACGGACCAGCTTGCACTGCGGATACTGTTTCTGGAAATGCAGGCCTCTCAATACTCCTTTTGTGGACATGGATTGGTTATCCTGTACGAAATGAATATCAATGCCTGCCTCTTTCATATCTCTTTCGTTGTAGGTTTCCATGAAATAACCACGCTCGTCACCATGAACGGCCGGTTCTACAATACAAAGGCCTTCGATGCCGCCTACATTTTTCTCAACTTTGATCTGTCCCATTTTCTTTATCTCCTTCTGCAACTGTTCAGTATCTTTTTATCTTAGTCGGAGAAGACTCCCACTTCTTATTTTTTGTACTTATCTTTTAAAATGTATCCGAAATCATGCTTTGATTTCTTTCAGATAACGGCTCAGTGCGTCCTGCCAGATCGGAAGCGGTGTAAATCCATTTTCCACAAGTTTGCTCTTATCCAGGCGGCTGTTAAACGGTCTTGCCGCTTTGCTTAAGCCATATTCTGCTGTGGTTACCGGCAGAACCCTGGTCGTATAACCTGCCTGACGGTAGATTTCCTTCGTAAAATCATACCAGCTAATGTATCCACCCTCATTCGTTGCATGATAATAACCATATTTTTCCGTTTCATTCATATCAACCAGCAGACGAGCCAGATCATAAGTGTAAGTCGGTGTACCGATCTGATCATTGACCACACGAACCGTGTCATGCGTCTTGCCGACATTCAGCATCGTCTTGATAAAATTCTTGCCATTTAAGCCAAATACCCATGCAATGCGGACGATAAAATATTTCTCCAGTGTCTGACTTACTGCCAGTTCTCCTTCCAGCTTCGTCTGCCCATAGACATTCATCGGCTTATAATCTTTACAGTCCGGCTTCCATGGCTCTGTGCCCTGACCATCAAATACATAGTCCGTGCTGATGTAAGTCATCTTGCAGTCCAGCTTCTTGCAGACATCCGCAATGTTCTGCGTACCGCCCGCATTGATCGCACGGACCTTTGCAACCTTGTCATCATCTTCCGCCATATCAACCGCCGTCCATGCTGCACAGTGGATCACCGCATCCGGTTTTACCTCCCCAATGGCACACTCCACTGCCTCTTTATCTGTGATATCCAGTGAAAGATAAGGTGCTTTTGTCACCTCAGAACCATCTTCCACACCGCTGTACTGCTCCTGAATATCAGAACCGACACCCTCGTGCCCTCTCTTGATCAGTTCGTTCATTACATCATGTCCAAGCTGTCCGCCGACACCTGTTACAAAAAATTTCATGCTGTTTCCTCCAATAATTATGCTCATGAGCGACTGGCCCACAAGTTACTTCTTCCAAGTATCATAACTCATAGCATTTACTAAGTCAAACCGAAAAGCTGAAATCATTTCCTGACTGCACCGGAGAGTCATGTAAAATCAATATTCTCCAAGATCAAACAATTCCTCAAAGGTTATTTTCAAATTCGGGAACATCACCAATTGTAACTCCTCTTTATTCTGTGCAGTAACTGTTTTATAAAGATACGGATATCCTGTTCCATCCTCTTCGAAGTCAAAAAGATAGATTTCTACGGACTTTTTTCTCCAATCAACGATCCAGTATTCAGAAACTCCGACTTTGCAGTAAATATTCATTTTTTCGTGCCTGTCGTATTCTTCCGTAGCATTGGATAAGACCTCCATCACAAAACGTGGAATACCTGTAAAAGAAATATTCTTTCGATCTCTCAAGTTGCAGATAATGGATACATCCGGAATCATTACTTTATCATCGTTCTCACGCCATTCATACTGCACACTATCATCAAAGACACGACACAGACTATCTTTAATCTGACTGCCGATTTTGATAACAAAATTGTTGATAACCATAGCGTGTTCCAGGTAAGTTTTACTTAAATCCTCAACAGGTAATACATTACTCATGCAGTGCTGCACCTCTTTGATATATAGTATTGTTTACGTTCTCTGAAATCTTTTACCGCTGCTGCGTCTTCTTTGCAGGTCATACCGCACCTGATGTCACTCTGATATCACTCTACCGTCACGCTCTTCGCCAGATTTCTCGGTTTATCCACATCCAGTCCTTTTGCCACGCTGACATAGTATCCGATCAGCTGCAGCGGAACCACGGCCAGGCTTCCGACAAAATGCTCATCTACTTTTGGTACATAAACGGTAAAGTTCACCTGATCTTCGATTTCGTATTTTCCATAGGTTGTCAGACCCATCAGGTAAGCTCCGCGGCTCTTACATTCGAGCATATTGCTGATGGTTTTCTCATAGAGTTCGCTCTGTGTCAGGACTCCGATCACCAAGGTGCCCTGTTCGATCAGGCTGATGGTTCCATGCTTCAGTTCTCCCGCCGCATAGGCTTCGGAATGGATATAGGAAATTTCTTTGAGTTTTAAGCTTCCTTCCAGGCAGACTGCATAATCAATGCCGCGGCCCACGAAGAATACATCATGTGCGTTTGCATATTTGGAAGCAAACCACTGGATCCGTTCTTTATCTTCCAGGACTTTCTGCATTTTATCCGGGATGGTAAGCATCTCGGAAATGTAATAGCTGTACTGTTCTTCTGAAATCTTTCCTCTGACTTTTGCGAACTGCACTGCCAAGCAGTACATTGCGGCTAACTGTGCACTGTAGGCTTTCGTTGTCGCAACTGAGATTTCCGGTCCTGCAAGTGTATAGAATACCTTATCGGCTTCGCGTGCAATGCTGCTTCCAACTACATTGACGATCGCCATTGTGGTAATATTCTTTTCTTTTGCCATTCTAAGAGCCGCCAGTGTATCGGCTGTTTCACCGGACTGGCTGACTACGATCACCAGTGCTTTCTGGTTTAATGGCATTTTTCGATAACGGAATTCGGATGCCAGCTCTACCCTCACCGGAATATCCGCCAGATCTTCAAATACATACTGTGCTGCCATACCCACATGCCATGCCGATCCGCAGGCAACAATATAGATCTGATCAAAATTCTGAATCTCTTCGTCCGTGATTTCTACTGTTGAAAGGTCAATTTTATCTTCTTTGATGACCGAATTGAGCGTATCCTGGATTGCTTTTGGCTGCTCATGGATCTCCTTCATCATAAAATGCTCAAAACCGGCTTTCTCCGCTGCTTCGGCATCCCACTTGATCTCGGTTGTTTCTTTTTCAATCTCATCGCCGTCAAGATTATAAAAATGTGCCTCTCCCGGAGTCAGTTTTGCGAACTCCAGATTTCCAATATAATAAACATTTCTGGTATATTTAAGAATTGCCGGAACATCAGAAGCAACATAAGTTTCGCCGTCTGCAATACCAATGATCATCGGACTGTCTTTTCGTGCCACCCAGATCTCCCCCGGATAATCCTTAAACATCAGTTCCAGAGCATACGAACCGCGTACACGCACCATCGTTTTCGCGATCGCATCGATCGGACCCAGATTATATTTCTTATAATAGTAGTCCACCAGCTTGATCACAACTTCTGTATCTGTCTGACTGTAAAAAGTATAGCCATGTTTTAATAACTTTTCCTTCAGTTCCGTATAATTCTCAATAATGCCATTATGCACACCAACAACCTCGGATTCTACCATACCTGAGCCAGAACCGCTGCAGTTTCCCGACACATGCGGATGTGCATTTGTCTGACTCGGTTCCCCATGCGTTGCCCAGCGAGTATGACCGATACCGCAAGTACCTTTTAAGGTATGACCATCGTCCGTTTTCTCCGCCAGATTGCTCAAGCGTCCCTTTGCCTTCACAACCTGTGCCAGATTCTCTCCGTCTCGAACAGCCAATCCCGCCGAATCATATCCCCGGTACTCCAGTTTTGACAAACCATCCAATAAAATCGGTGCTGCCTGATGTTCTCCTGTAAAACCAACAATTCCACACATAATGTATTCCTCCACTTTTTCTGAATAAAATGATTTGAAATTTGCTCTTATCAAAAATCAAATACTTCAGACAATCCTTATGTTTCTCTTTTCCATAATAACGCAAAAATCTCCCTCTACCTGTAGAGATCCTCCAGCGTTACCAGCCGGACTTCACCGTGCTTCTGTGCCTGCACGAGCCAATGATATAATCCTTACCTTCAACAGGTGTTCCAACGATATCAATCTGCATCTGCTTTTTCTTCTTCCGGTCTGTCCCCCACCACTGACCGATTTCACTCAGCTCAACGAGAAGATTATCTGAATAATAGAGCAGATAATCCTGACACATCTTCTCAAAAATCAACCCCATGTAATCCGTAAGATACTGTTTCACCGCATGCGGATAGCCAATAAATCTAAAGTCTATCTATCATACCACTATTTCTTTGATTTGTGGAGTCTTTCTTTTTAACCTTCCATGTTTTTAATGTTTAAGAAGCAAAGACAATACTCTCGGTCTTGCACCTTTTTCATATCGAAATCCCAGTGCATGACGTATAATTTCCGGTAAATAAAGTTTTTCTCCATCACGTTTCAAATATCCGGATTGTGTCATGGACTTTTCTTCTGCCGATGTAAATATATTATTTTCCAGATTCATTGGAAGTGTTTTTTCGTCTGTCGGCAAATCTTCCAGCTTTTCAAAAATAGGCTTTAAATTTTCATATTCCGCCTTAATATCACTAATTTTGGCATTTGAACACTTTGGTACTGCATAACGTATCTCTGCAGGCATTAATATCCGATCATCATACGGCGGTTTTTTCATATTCTGCCCTGCTGCATATTTCAAAAACCGGATAATGTCACGTGCCTGAAGTTGTCCATTAAAATCGGAAAGAGCTGCCAGTATCCAACGTGATGAATACGCTTCATTTGAATCCTTTTTTCCTAATTTCAATCCCCAGAGTTCTTCCAGATATTTATCGATTATTTCCTGTGACGCATTTTCAATCGGAATACTTTCCCGATAAAAATCACTGTTTGCATGGCTTACCAGCCAAACTGCCAACTTTAAAGCTTCTGCCGAAGACCATTTCAGTTCTGCATAGGCAAATGACTGCCTGAATTGCTCATAATTAACTGTAATTGCATTCTGTGCCATATCGCTTCGTATAAAAATAATAAGACCAATATTTTCATATCTCGCACTGATCGTATTCAAAACTCCCTGGCATAAAACTTCTATCGCTTTTTGCTGATTTTTATTTGAAGATACTGCTTTTAATATCTCTTCCAGCCCATCAATCAAAAAGATAACTGTCTTTTCCTCTTCTTTTAATTTTTCATTCAGTTGAGCAAATGAGGTAAACTCTTTATTAACGGAATTTACAAACAATTGTTCCCAAAAATTCATCCAGTCAATTTCTTTATTCGCTTTAAGATCCAGTCTGTAAGAATTGTCACTGTAGATACTCTGTGAAACATCTGCAAAAGGCAATGCCTTATTAAAACAGTCAATACATTGTCCCAGAACCGTTTGAATCTGTGAAATATTCTGCGGTGCTAAAACAGGGATAAAATAGCCATTTTCCTTACTGATTTTTTTATGAGTAATTTCAGAAAAAAAAGAATTCCAGTTTTTCTTTTCTATCAACTGACGATACAAGAATGTTTTTCCAGATCCCTTTGCTCCCTGAACAACCGTTACCGGAATCTGGTGATTGAAACGAGCACAAAGATTTTTAATTGGTTCGGTTAATAATAGTTCTTCCGCTCCATTGGCTTCAGCCGTGATCTGATTATTCGCAAAGTCACAAATTTGTTTTGTAATGATCTGATGCTGTTTTTCTGTATAAATTCCTCTTTCTGGTTCTTCTGATATACAGTAAGGCTTTACTAATTCTTTGACAGCATCATACATATCTCTGTCTTTTAAAACATTTAAAATCTGCTTCCATTCTGTTAAATGTATTAATTCACTGGCAAACGGAAGCTCCACGATCATATTATCAAGAAGTTCCTCTTTTACCTCTGTAGTCTCAAAACATCCGAGTAAATTTTCCTTGATTTCCTGTTTCTCTCTTCTTGAAAAAGTTTCCGGAATCATGCCCAGAAAAACAGTAGGCAGAAGCGTATCTTCCTTTATCTTCAGACCTTTTGCAATAAAACTTAATACCTGCTTTGTTCCCATTACAGACTGAAGAGAAGTAGAAGTTACACAATATTTTTTCACTCGCGGATCAAGCAACAATGGTGCTGAATATTCGCTGATCCCCGCACGAAGATCCACCAGAACTGCTGTTGCCCCTAAACTACTTGCCAGTTTTGAAAGTACTTCTGCCAAAATATATTCTTTATTTCGACTGGCAGTGATTGTTTGCGGACTTGCATACAGATCAAACAATTGCTCTTCATAACGATATGTCGGAAGAAAGAAATGTTCTACCCGCTGTTGGCTGGTTTCGATTGGCAAGGTAATCGTCCCCATTAAATTTCCTGCCGTTGATACAATTTCCTCTACATTGCTGTTATCCTGAATCAAAGTTAATAAATCCAAATAACTAAAAGCACTATCATTTAGATCACCCTGGATTAAGGTAAGTCCCGGTGCCTCCAGATCAGAATCAATAATTAAAAGTTTGCTGTTTTCCGGATTCTTCTGAAGATTGGTCCATGCCCGTGCAAATGCAATAAGCGACAGTGTTCGTCCAACTCCACCCTTATAAGAATGAAATGCAAAAACCGGACAGCTAAGATCCGCCAACTGCTCCGTCGGATATATGGAATCTTCATAAATCGCCTTTTTAAACAATGGCAACGTTCTTGCAGTAACCGGACTGTACTCGTACTCATATAAAATCATCAAATCTTCTCCCTGACCATCCAATTTTATACTTAAATTATCAGGTGCAATATTTTTCGGAAAAAGTTTCTTTAATACAGCATTCTGCAGCGTACCCTGTTCTGATTTTGGGTATACAACCATTTCATTCGGATAAACTTCTATATCGTATAATTCATCTTTCCACTCATCATGATGCATTAAAATATATCGTTCAATATCTTTCCATGTATAGAACCTCATAATTTACACCACCTCTTTCAGCCATTCTTTAATCTCAGCCAGCGTATGATCAAATTCCTGCAAATATGTAATATTCTGCTCTGCAGGAGCAATCAAATACCTGCACAACTGATGATAATCCGCTGTTCCTACCGTATTTCCATACTCCGTAGGAAAACTCTTAAATCGATAAGTTCCAGCCTGACCAACTCTCTTTAACAGCGTTCTAAAGTCATGTGACCCCAAAATTTTCGCTGTCTCATCATCCGCCTGAGAAATCGTATATATATTATCATTCTCCATGATCAAGCATTTCAATCCACATTCAACACAATAACATAATAATAAACGTCTACTGTAAGGACTTCCAATATTCCAATTATCATAGGAATTTGCATGAACTGTAAACGCTTTTTTATAATTTCTTTTATCAGCTCGTAATTTTGCCATAAAATTGTCCTCTTATTTTCACGTTAATCTAATCGCTAACAGGCAGGCTTTTTTCATATACAAAACCTTATAATTTGCCCCATCTGTTTGCTATTTTATTCGTTGGAATTAGCTTCCGTTATTTCATCATCTATTTTGGGTACGTAAAATAGGTATTGGCCTTTATCTTTGCCTTCTTCGTTTCCAGCGTTACCTGCTGCTCACCACGAAGAGGTGTGCGATTTATCAGAGCAGCGAGAGCCTCTGTCTCCCGTGACCCCAGAGTCAGGGTTCATCCTATTTGTCCCAGTATATCACAGATCAGAGAACAAGTCTGCTACTTGACGAGATTTTCCCCATCATTTTTAAAGGCTTACAAGACATCTTTCTGCTCTTTCGCTTGTCTGGCTTCGTAATACACCAGTTCTGAAGTATCCACGCCTCTATATCGATCTCTGATCCTCTGCTTACGATCTATCGCTTCTGTTCCACTGCTCATTCTATAGTTCCTCTCATTCCACCGGAGACAGGGATCAGGTTTCAGATACTTGCGATGACTGAGACCGGAAAAAGGATCTTCGGGTTCTCTTTTTTATTTTGTTCAATTTTTTTTAACAGAACCTCGTTGCTATACGCTGAAAAAAGAGCTATACTTAAAATGAAAAATTGTACTCAAAGGAGGTATGCTCTATGAGTGAACACGATATTGACATTGCCGATATGCAGTGCTGAGTTTTTCGGATGACTCAGACCAGATGGAATGCTTCTATACCACGGCAGTTTTACACAAATGCCAGAAATCGACCTTTCCAAGTGTAAACAGGGAAAGGATTTTGGACATGGCTTTTACGTTACATCCTCTTATAAACAAGCACAAAGCTTCGTTCCTCTTTCTGTCAACAAACAAGTCAAAGAGGGATTACTCCCTTCTGACACTTCATCCAGTTATATTTCCGTCTTCAAATTCCACTTAAATTCGGAAATATCCATTCACCTGTTTAATGCAGCCGATAGAAACTGGCTTCATTTTGTTGCGTCGAATCGAAGAAAATCGCTTCTCCCCGAAATCAGGAATCAATACTCTAGTGTAGTGACCTGTTGATATTTAACAATACTATCGCCTCATTAAGAGGCTGTAGTATATGCAGGATATAATGAACTGATCTTTATTCGGGCATCGTTGGTTCTAAAGTGCCAATTGACCTTTGCTGCCAGAATATTCCTCTCTATTTCCCATGCAGATAGTTCGCGGCGTAGTTCTTCTATATCAGAAATACGACGGCTGAGACATTGCCGGGTCATTACATTGAGTTCTATTTCTGCAACATCCAGCCAGCTTCCATGCTTCGGTGTGTAATGTATCTCCAGCTTTTTGATGATACGCCTTGCTTCTTCCGGCGAATATCGTTTATACAGAGAAGAGGGGTTATGGGTATTCAGATTATCCATCACAAGTATGATCTTTTTGGCATCAGGATACATAACATCTACAAGATATTTGATCTCCTCTGCCTATTCAACAGCTGTACGATGTTCCCGGACACTTACATGATGAACACCACCGAGAGGTTCCACAAAAGCAAAAATGCTGACAGTTCCATTGCGGACATATTCCGAGTCGGTTTTCCGGTCGCTTCCGGAAATCATTGGCAAAGGTTCTCTGGACTCCCCTAAAAGCTGATATGGTTTTTCATCCATACACACGACTGGATATTTTTCATCATAGGGGAGTTCGTAAACATCAAGGACATCCTCCATATGAGCTATGAATTCCGGGTCTTCTTTTGCTGGGATGCACCAGTAGTCGTTTTTGTGAGGTCGAAGTTTGTTTTTTTTAAAGCATTGCGGATTGCCTCTCTGCCAACAGGAGTTTCTAAAATGACTTTGGATTCTTTCTCAAGCAGACGGATTATCCAACGGGAATGCCCTTCTGGAACGGGGCCACAGGCAAGTTCGATCAACTGAGCTTCTGCACGGCCGTCAATCTTACGTCTTGCATTGTCTGAATTTATGTTCCTTTTTAATTCAGTAACGGCATCAATGCCGCCATTGATGTATTTTGCCACAGTATTAGTAACAGTTGCCATGCAGACACCATTAGATTTTGCACTTTGTTCATGAGTTAAAACTTTTCCATGTGCTTCATCCAGGTCAATAATGATCTGGCATCTGCTGCGAATTGTTCTTGAAGTATCTTTTTTACGAATAACAGATCTTAATCTTGCAAGTTCTTTATCTGTAAGCTGAATATTATATTTTTGGGGTCTTGCCATAGAAATCACCGCCGTTCTTTTTTTATTATTATACGTCAGAACGGCAGTAAATGGTAAAAATATTTGGCTAAACATCAATAGGTCACTACACTAGCCAGATATCCATCAGTTTGAAAAATATCCAGTGAACGTTCCAACCGCACGCAACAATTGGCAAACAAATCATCAAACACTTTCAAAAATGTAGTCGTCATTGCTGAATCAACTTCATCATATTTAAATGTCTTATTTGCCAAAGCGACTCGAAATTCATTCCATGTATTTTTAATTGTGATTTCGCTTTTCTTAATATCTCCGAAATCAAATAATGGAGCATTCATAATATTTTGATACGACATTTCGCATTATTTCCAATCTTATAATTTGACGTCAGCCAATCATCTTAGAATTCGAATCAATCTCTCTCGCCTTTCTTGATAAGTCTGGCTACCGGAGTAAGGTCTGTAAATGCACTACCGATGATATTTCCACACACAGGGCACTCTATATCTTCATGTTCGCAGTTTCCTTCCCATATGGATTTATCGTCATATTCCGAAATAGAACCACATCTATCACAAGTCACTCGATGAGTCATCGTCAGACCTCCTTTGATTTTTCGTTTTTCTTTTCACCACATCTTCGCCGATCATAATAGATCGTTGCCTGCTACTCACCACGGAGAGGTGTGTGATTAATCAAAAAGATTTTTGGTTTGTCCGAGTAGCATGGGGCTATCCGCTCTCAGTATATCACAATTTCATCCAGTTTTACAGACGCTTTCTGGCCTTTATCGCTACATAGTACAATAAACCGCCGAGCACTCCACCTACCGTGTTGTAAAAGATGTCTGCTAACTGGAACGTTCCCAAGCGAAGCAACAACTGCAACATCTCAATGCTTATCGAGAAGATGAACGCTATCTTACCGCTTTGCCACAGTATCTTCTTCCAGCCGTTTCCTATCTTTTCTTCGAATGTCCACATCACTACGGCAGAAAACGGCACCATCATGATCACATTCTCAATACACTCCGTTGTCAGCTTCTGTTCGCCGTTCACTGTCTCCCAGATGCCCCATCCGCCCATAACATCAGATAAAGGATTCATCCATAGGTTCCGGTTTAACAGGGTTCGGAACAGAATAAGTGAGGTCACAAAAATAAGAAAAACAACTTCCGAAAGAACACACTCTCCTTGAATTTCTGATACCATGTCACTATGGCACTCTTCCAGCCTTTTTCTGCTGCGGTAGGCTCATATTGAGTTCTTCCATATATTTTTTAGCATCCTTCATAAAGCTGACTGCAATCATTACGATCACCGTGCCAATCGGGAATGCTGCAACAATACTCACCGACTGAAGACTATTCATAGAACTTTCTGCAAACAGCAATGCAATTGGAAGCAAAATCAACAGAATTCTGTGCTGCCGGCAGGTTCAGCTCTTACACTGCCCCATCTCTTTTCAACACTACCAGTACGGTCTTCAGCAGGATCTTGATATCCAGCCCGATATTCCAGTTGCTGATCTATTCTTTATCCAGCCGTACTACTTCTTCGAAATCTGTGATATCACTGCGACCACTCACCTGCCACATGCCGGTGATGCCCGGTTTGATTGCCAGGCGGACTCTGTGGTGCAGCTCATAGAGATTGGTTTCGGAAATCAGCGGCGGCCTTGTGCCGACGATCGACATGTCGCCTCCTTATGTCAACTCAGGAACAACTTTTTCACATAATAAAAAGAGCCTCTGATTCCTCAAAGACTCTTGTCTATTAATATCCTTATATAGTTCTATTGCTTACTGAAAATCTGAACATTTTCTCAATAAGTTAGTATCAACAAAATATGGATTGTTGCCATCATCTACTTTTTCAATTAAAATACCATGTTTGGTTCTTTCTAATACTTTAAACTGATCTCCTTTTTTCATTACTAAATCATCAGAAACCATTTCCGTAGAAACAGTATATTGCTTTTCCATGATATTCTTTTTTTCTCGTTTATCTTTGTATGCATCAAAAATTTTTGTTCCAGCAGCACCTATTGTTATTCCACAACCGCCAATAATTGACATAAATTGAACCGGACCACCAACTTTCTTAGCAGTTTTAGTCATCCATTGATATAATCCCAAATTACTCATATACCCTCCTTCAATAAGCCCCTTTTATAATATCCTCTTCCTTATTTTCGTATATATACTTCATCTCATCTTCTATTTTATAAATGCGTAAGAGACCTTTTGATAATAGCAATTCTATCCCCATTTGCGTTTTTGTTTCAATGACCTTGATTTCATCTGGCAATCCCGGCATACCCAACAATTTTATATTATAATCATATTTCTCATTATTACGCCGTTCTCGAATTTCACTTGAAATAGAAGCCATATTTCTTTTTATAATATCTTCGCATATTTTCAGACGATTATTCCAAAAAGCTTCATTTCTAACTGCCTCTCCAGATGAACCATCTGACATATATCCACCTCCAAGAAGTCCATATACTTTGTCACTTTTAGTCTGTACTAAAGTTGTTGCATGTACTTTTCGTATTTTTTCATATTGTTCATCATCAAATTTTTCATTTAATCTAGAGCGTGTTTGAAAATTAAATATTGCACAAAACATATATTTTAATGTCCTTTTTCATGTTAAAATAAAGAAAAAGGGGTGTTTATTATGTTAAGGCGATACGAGTTGAACGATGATGAATGGAGCCGCATTGTGAATCTACTTCCCCCGGAAAATACAGGCAAGCGGGGACGTCCACGAAAATCTAATCGCACAATCTTAAATGGAATGGTTTGGATTGCACGCAGCGGTGCACCCTGGCGTGACCTTCCGGAACGTTACGGACCATGGGAAACCGTTTACAGTCGCTTTCGTAAATGGATTGAAGACGGTATATTGGATAATATTTTCCGGATTTTAAGTCTGGATGCAGAATTTGAAGAGCTTTCTATGGATGCATCCATCGTCAAAGCTCATCAGCATAGTGCCGGAGCTAAAAAAGGGGGCCTTCCCCTGAAATCGGCCGGAGCCGAGGCGGACCAAGTACCAAAATCCATGCCATCGTAGAAGCGTATGGGAACCTGATTATTCCGGGGCTCTTTGAGCCACCTGTCCGGACTTTGAGAGCCACCATTCTGGAGAATGAGAGCCATATATTCCGGTAATTCAGAGCCACCTTATTGGGCTCTATTACATATATTTCCTTTATACTGTAAATACACACCTTTGGTGTGAATACAGATAAAGGAGGTCGTAAGTTATGACCAAGTATCGTGAAATCCTACGCTTGAAAAGCTTAGGATTCAGTGAGAGGAACATCGCACAGAGTTGCGGTGTATCCAGAAACACAGTCGCTAAGGTTTTAAAAAAGGCAGCGGAAATCAAGCTTTCATGGCCGCTGGATTTCGACATGACCGACAGTGCACTAGAGGAGCTGATGTTTCCTAAGGATAAGTCGGCAACGAATAAACGCATGCCAAACTTTGACTACATTCGCAAAGAACTTCTGCGAAATGGTGTAAACAAAAAGCTTCTCTGGGTAGAATACTGTGAGGAGTGCCGCATGAGCAGCGAAGAGCCTCTAATGTATTCTCAGTTCTGCTACTACATCCAGAAGGATGAAGAAAAACGCAGGGCTACCATGCATATCCCCAGAAAACCAGGTGAACAGATTGAAGTTGACTGGGCCGGTGACCCTGCCCACATCATTGATCCGGACACCGGAGAAATCACAGATGCATGGATATTTGTAGGTGTATTAACTTACAGTCAGTATGCTTTTGTAAAAGCATATATGAATGAGAAAACCGACAACTGGATCAAAGCTCATGTCCAGATGTTTGATTTCTTTGGAGGTGTCACACCTATGCTCGTTTCTGATAACTGTACAACCGCAGTGAATCATAAAAAGAGTGACTGGTACAACACTGCCTTAAACACAACTTATCATGAGATGGCAGAACATTACAATCTCGCCATCCTTCCGGCCAGAGTCCGGAAACCTAAGGATAAACCGAATGTAGAGGGATCAGTAGGAAAGATATCCACATGGATAACAGCAGCCCTTCGCAATGAACAGTTTTTCTCTCTTGCAGAATTAAATGCTTCAATCCGTGAAAAACTGGATGCCTACAACGCCCGTAAATTTCAGAAAAAGGAATGTAGCAGACTCAGTTTATTTCTTGGGGAAGAAATGCCATTACTGGCTCCGTTGCCTGCTACACCTTTTGAACTGGCTGAGTGGAAACAAGCCACCGTCCAGTTTAACTATCACATCGCAGTAGACAGAATGTTCTACTCCGTGCCTTATCAGTATATCAAAAATAAGGTTGATGTGCGTATAACAGATACAACGGTTGAAATATTTTATAATCACAATCGTATTGCCTCTCACAGACGACTCTATGGACGAAGCGGTCAGTATTCTACAGTGACAGAACATATGCCGCAGGAACACCAGAAATATCTGGAATGGAACGGTGACCGGTTCCGTAAGTGGGCTGATTCGATTGGAATTAACACAAGTAAGGTTGTCGATGCAATACTTACCTCCGGCAGGATTGAACAGCAATCCTACAGAAGCTGCATGGGATTACTGAAACTGGCAGAAAAATATTCGCCAGAAAAACTGGAACAGGTCTGCGCTAAGGCGCTCTCTTATTCCGGTAAACCCAGCTATAAAAGTATCAAAAATCTATTGGCTGCAACAAAGGATGCACCTGATACCGAATCAGAATCATCTCAAGCAGTAAAACCACATGGCATAACCAGAGGAGCCAGATACTATGGAGGTAAAAAATCATGACAAATCAAAGTACAATCGATAAACTTATTGAAATGCGTCTGACTGCTATGGCAGATGCATTCCGCATCCAGATGGATGATCCTGCAATGAAGGAAGTTCCATTCGAAGATCGGTTCGGCCTGCTTGTTGATGTCGAATACAGCAACCGCAAAAACAATCGTCTGAAAAGGCTGATCCGCCAGGCTGAGTTTGAACAGCCAGATGCCAGCATCGCAGCGATTGATTACCATTCTGGACGAAAGCTGAACAAAGCACTGATCAACCGGCTGGCAACCTGTGAATACATTACAGAATACCGGAACATCTTTATTACTGGAGCAACCGGAAGTGGTAAAACTTATATGGCCTGTGCCTTTGGCATGGAAGCATGCAAGCACTATTACTCAGTACGGTATGTACGGCTTCCTGATCTATTATTGGACTTACAGGCTGCCAGGGACAATGGAACTTTCTCGACTGTCCTGAAGAAATACACCAAGCCAATAGTACTGATCATTGATGAGTGGCTGCTTCTTAAACTGACAGAAGCTGAAGCCAGGAATCTTTTTGAACTGATACATAAAAGACGTAAAAAATCTTCAACGATCTTTTGTTCTCAGTTCCGTGAAAGTGAATGGTACCAGCAAATCTGTGATGGTGAAAGTACTCTTGCCGATGCCATCATGGATCGTATATCGTATGATTCCTATAAGATCGATATTAAAAGTGTTGACCCATCTAAAGACCTCTCTATGAGAGAAGTATATGGACTGGATCCAGCAATGGCAAAGTAACTTAATAAACAAAATGGGGTGGCTCCGTTAGTCCGGACAGGTGGCTCTCGCCACACCGGACTGGCGGCTCTGCCGCACCGTAATATTCAGGAACCCAGTCCGTATTATGATTAGCAAAGGCCAGAAAAATGATATTCCATATGCAATTCCTCTTTTAAAACAAATCAACATTAATGGAAGCAAGATTTTGGCAGATCGAGGCTATAACAGTAACAAAGTATTAAAATACATCCATGCAAATGGTGCAAAAGCGACGATTCCATCCAAAAGGAATGCAAAAATACAACGTTCTTGTGACTGGTGGCTTTATAAAGAGCAGCATCTTGTAGAAAAGCTGTTCTTGAAATTAAAAGCGTATCGAAGGATAGCGACCCGTTATGATAAACTTGCATGTACCTATCTGATTGCGATGTGATGTATTTTTGATAAGTTCATTGTTCTCACGCTCCTTTTTATTTCCGTTATAAGCTATACAGCAATCCTCAAAATATACCGTGTGAACTCCTGAAGTTCAGTTTGTCCACACGGCATTTCTTTTTTCTTGGGTTCTTATTTCAACTTTTCCAGAATCTCATCTGCGCTCATGCCGCCAGCCAGCAGCTTCTTCAGCACAACCTCTGCTTCAGCGGCCTTAGCATCTGCCTTTGCCTTCTTCGCTTCCAGGGAAGCCACTTCTTTTTCGGCCTTCTTCAGAGCAGACTTCTTCTCTTTCAGATCAGCCCTCAAAGTGTCAATATTGGCGGTGATGGATGCGATCTCAGCAGTCAAGGAAACGATAAATTCCTGCTTCTCAGCGATCTGGGATACGTAGTCTTTGGTGGTATTGGTTTTGGGACGGTTTTTGCTGCCTTTCGTTCTGGGCATAGGTGATAACCTCTTTCCTTCCTTTTATATATTTTTAGCTATTAAAAAGGTAACGATGTACGTGCAAGAAATGTTTCATCATCTGACACAGACTCAACATTAAAATATGGATTTTTATGATAGAATACGGTATTTTCTTGGTGTACATAAAACATACATGCACCACCAGTAACCGTTTTATCTTTTACATATTTACGATAATGTAAAAGACAGTCATCACCTATTGCATCCTCAGCACAGTATCTTCCTAACACATCGAGGTTGTTCGTTCCTGTAACAAGAATTGTATCAAATGAACACTCATGAGCATATACTTCATTTTCATTTTCGCTTACCAGTAAAATATACAGTTCATCTGGCATAGCATCAAAAGTAGTATCTGCCGAAATATATGCATAAGACAAATCTTGATCCGGTTCATCCTTTAATTTCTGCTGTCGAACACCCGAAATGGCATGCTTCCGATTTTCAATATAAATATCTTTCACATACTCCTCTTGAAACACGGTCAAGAATTCATTCCAAGAACTATCCAAAAAATCTAATGTTGCTTGAAGCTGATCAGATAACTCTATCTTGTCATGCTGCACGTCTTTACGGACGAATGAGCCGATTTCAGTAGTATTGGAACTTCCCAAGATACCCATCGAGAGCTTATTTGCAATATCAGCTGTGTGCTTAGTTCTATTATTTATGGCTTCTATATACTGAAAATCCTGAGACTGCGCTATTTTATTTAGCCACGCTTGCATTTTAGGAAAAGCAGTACTATATGTTTGCTGATTGAAGGTCGTCATCATTTTCTGAATATCAACAGAGTCAATCTTTTTCCCTCTATTAGCCAACAGTCCAGCATTAATAATTTGACTCATAGAGTCAAATGCATTCATCGTATACTGAAAAAAATCACGCAACAATTTGTCAAACAAAAACCACGGATCAACTTTCTCCCCCGCAACTCTTACTTCGTACACTGGAGAGTTTTCCGTTGTAACTGATAATCGTTTTACTTTTTTTCCATCTTCAGTAATATCATCAACAAAATCAGTAGAAATATCCTGTTGCCAACGCACAGTTTTCATTGTCATCTTACCAATGACATTATCTATTGTATCTGCACAATACTGCACGGTATTAATATTTTTTTCGGTGTATGTGATAAACTGCCACGCCGAATAAACTTTATGAGCAATTAACTCTTTCTTCATTAAATCATCCGCCATGTTTATTCTCCCTTGGTTAGTCTATTTCTGGTATATTTTTCTTTCTCACATCTCAGCCGATCATAAGATCGTTGCCTACTGCTCACCACGAAGAGGTGTGTGATTATCCGAGCAGCGTAGGGAGCTACCGCTCCCAGTATATCACAATTTCATCCAATTTTACAGACGCTTTCTTGCCTTCATCACTGCACAATACATCAATCCGCCAATCATTCCACCCACTGTGTTATAGAAGATGTCTGATAGCTGGAACGTTCCCAAGCGAAGCAATAATTGCAGTATCTCAATGCTTACAGAAAAGATAAATGCTATCTTACCGCTTTGACACAGGACCTCCTTCCAGTCGTTTCCTGTCTTTTCTTCGAATGTCCACATCACTACGGCAGAAAACGGCACCATCATGATCACGTTCTCGATGCACTCGGTTGTCAGCTTCTGCTCTCCGTTCACTGTCTCCCAGATGCCCCATCCGCCCATAACGTCGGACAATGGGTTCATCCACAAGTTCCGGTTTAACAGGGTTCGGAACAGAATAAGTGAGGTCACAAAAAATAAGAAAAACAACTTCCGAAAGAACACACTCTCCTTGAATTTCTGATACCATGTCACTATGGCACTCTTCCAGCCTTTTCCTGCTGCGGTAGGCTCATAAGCATAAAGATAGAAAAACATGGCTAGGAAAGAAAGAAGAAGCGAGAATCCAAATGGCTCATAGAGTGCTATCAGGATGTTGGTTAATATTTTCCCGAGTAGATCAATCGTTTCTTTCATCGTCGTTTACAGATCACTGAACAGGTCAGCCTTGTACACGCCATCCGCCAGCATCTTCTTGAAGCTGTCCTTTACTGCTGCGACATCTTCATGGTAGGTCATACCATACCATGTATCGTTGGTTTTCAGAACCTTCACTGACATCTTTCCCTGCTCCAGCAGTTCACCGATGAAGATTGGGATTAGATATTCTGCTTTCAAAGGATTACCAGGCACTTCCTTCTCGAAGAACTCTTTGAAACCTTCTTCCAGAACATCCAGAAACTCAGGAGTTAAACCCCACATATTCATGGAAACAAGAGAATCAACATCAATCACTTTTCCGTCTGCTTCTGCTCCAGTTGCGGTCTTTACGATGTTCTTAGTCTCCACAACTTCGGTTAGGTTGTTATCCTCGTCCATCTTGCAGATGCCACGAGTCACGCCACCGTTATCAGACAGCGTATTCTTCAGCACAAAGCCTGCCATGCAGGACTTGCCGCCATTCACCAGATACTCATGGACGACCTTGAAGCCTTCCTTGCCGTAGTAATCGTCTGCGTTAATGACGATGAACGGAGTTTTAATTACATCCTTCGCTGCAAGCACGGCCTGACCAGTTCCCCACGGCTTCGTCCGATCTTCAGACAGAGCTCCCGGGATGTCGTTGATATCCTGGAAAGCGTAGTCTACTGTTACGTTATGAGAAGAGCAAATGGAGGCAATGCGATCACCTATGACCTCTTTGAACTCTTTCTCGATATCCTTCCGGATAATAAAAACCACATGGTTGAAGCCTGCTTCGATTGCATCATGGACTGAGTAGTCCATAATGATATGTCCAGCATCATCCACCGGCTCCAACTGCTTAATCCCTGTTCCGAAGCGGCTACCGATTCCGGCGGCCATAATAAGTAATGTTGTGTTCATAACTCTCTCCTTTACTGTGCTCGCAATTTAATTAAACCCCAAAATCATTCTAGGCTTTCTTCAATGCAAATACTTGTCTACGAACTCCAGTACAGAGGACAGTGTGTCTACCTGTCCAAAATCTTCATTCTTGGCATCTGTTCCTTCACCATTAATCAGAACTGTTTTACATCCTGCGGCCAAGCCCGCCTTAATATCATTCTCACCATCGCCAATCATATAGCTCTGGCTCAAATCAATATTATAATCGCCGGCCGCCTTCAGCAACATTCCCGGCTTCGGTTTGCGACAATCGCATTCAATCTTTAACTCTGGGATTTCTCCTTCATATCCCTTGTGTGGATGATGAGGGCAATAATAGATTGCATCAAGGTAGGCTCCCTGCAAGCCGAGTTCTGTCTCCATCTTATTATGGATTTCCTCCAGTTCCTGGAATGCCACCTCTCCTCTAGCAATAACAGGCTGATTTGTGACTACAATTGCAAGATAACCAGACGCATTAATTTTCTTGATTGCCTCTGCCACACCATCAATCAACTCAAAGTCATTAATGTTTCTAAGGAAGCCAACATATTTATTGATCGTACCATCCCGGTCGAGGAACACTGCTTTCTGCTTGTTTGAAAGATTCTTAGCCGACACTCTTCCTACCTTGAAATCATCTTCTACCTGATGGAAGCGATCCGGAGTTCCCATATCCTTTACATACTCTGGAGAGTCATAGCAGAACATCTCACCGGTTCCTGCTAGTGGTTTTAGAAGCTGCCGATCCAAATCAACTTTTACGGTCTTTCCTGTCATCTCGTCCACAGTACCGATTTTATCTACATCAATTGATGCCATATCAAGGATTTTAGGATCAATCACATGCAAACCTGCATTAACTCTATTTTTGTAATATGTCGGGCGAACATCTTCCTTAGCTAACCAAGATTGAACCGACATGTCCTTGTCCGCAATGATGAGTCCACTATCGTAAGGATGGTTATTCGGATGAGTGAACAGCGTCACCAATCCACCATGTTCTTGATGAAATCCGACCATTCGATTAAAGTCAACATCAAAAACCGCATCTGCGTTCAGAAGCAGAAATGGCTCCTCTCCCAATTGCTCTCGCAACTTAAAAAGTGCACCAGCATTTCCAAGCGGCGTGACCTCATTATAATACTGGATTGACACACCCAGATTTGAGCCATTCCCAAAATGACCTATAATTTTGTCTCCCATATGGGATACTGTCATAATAATATCTTTGAATCCCTGATCTCTCAAAGATTTTATTTCTCTTTCGAGGACAGGAATACCTTCGATTGGAATCAAAGGCTTTGGAATATCCGGAAACAATTCAGATATCCGAGTTCCGCGCCCTCCTGCCATTATTACTGTTTTCATATTTCTCCTTATAACTATTGTGCTTATCTTTTTGCAACTATTTTTGCTGGGACTCCCGCTAATGAAACATTATTTTCATTGAAATTTTTTGTTACTACTGCACCCGCTCCGACAAAAACATTATCTCCAATTCTTATATCTCCAATGATAACAGAGTTTATTCCTAATTCACAGTTGTCTCCAATAGTAGGACCACTTCCACCATTTTTACTTCCAATACATACTGAGCCAATGATAACGCAGTTTTTACCAATGTGTGAAGTGTCGTTAACAACAATACTTCCTGAATGATATATATGCAGCCCTTCTTCAAAGACATTCAACGGAATTTCATACCCCAATAAAAGACCCAATTTATTCCTATAAAAATTGTGAACCCGAAATTTCAGCCCCCCCCGCAATTTTTATAATATTCACATATCCTTAATTCTCGTAAATAACGGTGAATCAAACTATTTCTAGTATATCCCCTTTTTTCAAGTGTAATTACGCTATTCAGCTCTTCCTTTGTTGATATCATTTTATATTATCTCCGACCGGTACTCAATTTGTTTTTTAGCTTTTCTAATATCTTTTCTTTTTCAGTCTTATTAAGCATAATCACTCCATGTATAATTACACCTAATAATGACATTATCAATGCTTCAAATATTAACTCAATCCACCCATGTGGCATATAAATTAATGTAATGCATCTAAAAGCCACTACCATAATTGCCACTGAGCATATATGTCTAAATAACACTTTGTACACTCTAAACGGTTGAAGCTTTATGGAATGTGCTGCATACATTGGCGTAAATACAAAATTAATCACCGTCATTATAACAGCTGTGGTTACTACAATAGCGTAAACTCCTAAATTTGTATATTTCAACAAGAGATACATAAGTAATACATTTAATAATCCTCCGCCTATCGTTACAAGACATGGGATTTTCTTTTTTAAAGTAAGCGTGTTGATATAATACAAAGGTTGTACTACGCCCTCCGTTATACTGCTTACAATTGTTAAAATAGCCAGCATATATAATACATCTGTATCTTCATTTGGAATCCAAAGTTTAAAATATGTCCATCCTAACACTACAAAGCCAGCAAATGCAACATTAGAAAAATAGCCACATATTCTCATAGCTTTTGTCAGTTCTTCAAAGAATTGTTCTTTGTTCCCTGTTGAATACATTTTTAACATACGTGGCTGAAACGGTTGACTGACCACTTGATATAACATCGAAAACATTGTCCCAATAGTTTTAACAACTGCAATTTGTCCTGTTTGCACAGCGGTAAGCATTAAATTGGAAATTAGCAAATCGAGTCCACTATTTAAAGTATTTCCCAAACTATTAACAGATTGCCAAACCCCGTTACTCATCATTTCCTTAACGCGTTTATATGAAACAAGTGTTTTTCTATATCTAAGTTCCGGAGTGAGTTTTTGCTTTAAAATATAATTTCCACCAACTAATACAATTGCCGCAACAAACGACCCCAATCCTACACCCCAAATATCTGCTGTATACCACTTAAATACACAAATCAATACTAATGCTTCTGCTATATAAGAGATAATTTTAACAATTCCATTTAAATCCAATCGGTTTTTTATATAACAGCTCGCATTCAAAGGAGTAACCATTGTTGTCAGCACAAAATTAACAAATACAAACACAAACACAATTTTTACAGACACAACCAGATTTTCTGGGATCTTCAAAAGATTCTCCAGTTTAAATATACATAGCAATGCAAAAATCAGCAATGCTCCTGACAATTGAAAGCACGCAAGAATTGATGAAGAATAGTACGAATTCGCTTCCTCAAGCCTATTTTTATGATAGTTAAGTGTAATATAACGGACAATAAATGTTGTTAAAGCAACTGTTATAATCTGAGCATATGAAACTGCTGTTTTTGCAATCGAAACAAACCCATACGCTTCAATTCCAACATGATTTGATATATATGGTGTCAGTACAAAGTTAATCATATAGCTAATAATTGTAGCCATACCAGAAATAAAAATCGTTTGAAACAGCCTCTTGTTTTCTTTCCTCATTATGTATATTCCTCTATTTTAGCCACTTAATCAATTCCTCTTGTGCCGTATTTGCTTCCAACTTCATTTTAGCAGCTATCTTCCCTATTGATTTTTTGTCATTTGAGAAGACATTATCCATCACTTGATTTACTTTTTTCATATCTAAATCAAACTCTTTATAAAAGTCTGCACTATTACGAATTCCATATTCAACTAAGAAATCTTCTAGTCCCAGCAACCGTATCACGTTAGACGTTTTATCCGAATATGAAATAAAAACACCTGCCTGTCCATTATAAATAGAAAACATAACCGAATGAAAACGCATACATATATTACAGTTAGAAAACCGAAATAACGCTCTTTTCTCTCCTAATGTTAACGCCTTAGAACTATCACAAATCACATATGGCAGCTTTAGTCTTTCTACCAAATCTTTAATTAATTTCATATCCATGTCATAATAAAAAGGCAAAAACACATTTATATTGTTCTTCAAATGTTCATTGTAAGCTATCTCTGATAAATTTTCCAACAATTTTTTATAACGCTTCCCATGTATCTCCTCATCATACTCGCTTGAAAACCACGGCATAGGAATAGCCCACAAATTATATTTTCCTTGCTCAAGGTCTAATTTTTTCAAACAACTATCTTCGCTTTCATTTTCTGCTTCTGCATTCACTCCAAACGTAATATCCACTGATTCCCTAACATTCTCGCACCCCAATTCATGAAGTAAGCAATAACTTTTATGATTGCGTACAATGATAAAGTCCACCAATTCTGAAATTTTTTTCCATGCGACTTTATTCTCTGGACTGCTAATTGAATTTATATCTATACCGTATATACAGACCTTTGCGTGAAATTTTTTGGCAAATTGAATACTGCTTAATAGGCTAGGAAAATTTGCCGCCTTTTCGTCTGGAAAAAGTCCACCGCCTCCAATGATCCAATAGTCACATTTCATTAGTTCTATTCTCTTGTTGAATTTTCTGAATTTCTGTTCAGGAATAATTTTACAACTCAAGTTTTTGAATTTCTTGAATAATCCCTGATAAGCATCTCCATTTGAAATCACGGACACCTGATACTTTTCTTTTTCATTCAATTCTGGATCAGCTGCATGATTCAACGTATTCAAAAGAGAATATAATATAAAATCGTCACCTAAATTATGATACCCATAATAGCCTTTTATTAATATTTTTTTCATGCTAAAATCTCCGCCTTTTCTTCGTACTTATCGAAATACGAATTTGTATGATAGCATAACGCAATTAGCACCCAAGAAACCAAATTACCTAATTCAACTTCAAAAGCCATTGCAATTAAAACAACTGTAAATAAAATAATTGAAATATCAGAAATTTCTTTTTCCTTACATTCCTGAATCTTTCTAATCAAAACTGCAAATACAACAAATAAAAGTAGCAACTGAATAATGCCGCCCTCCCATAAAATTTGCAACCATTGATTATGTGCGTTGACAAGTGCAACGCTTCCTAATAACCTTCTTGAACTTTCCTCTGTCATTTGTCCCCAACCAAAAACAGGTTTTTGACAAATATAAATGCCTGCATTCATCCATGCTGTAGCTCTTCCAGAGAAAGTCAAATCTTTTCCTAACAATCCGTTAATAATCGGTTGTAAAAAAGTGATGCTACCCATGAAAATTGCAATTTGTATAATTGCATAGACACTTCCCACCATTACCATATTAACATGAATTCTTTGTCTCTTTCTAAAGTGGAAGTATAATATGCCAATATCCGCTATGATCGTTGCGACAATTGACGTTGATGACTGAATACGTATGACAGTCACTAATGTAAAAAGCATCACTAGATACCAAGTTACTTCATGTTTTTTTAGGCCTGTCATTCTATATTTAATATACGACAAATAAATTGTAGTTAAATACCAAACAATATGATTGTTCTTATTACCCAACAGCCACCCTTCTATAACTGAACTTGACCATTGATTCCATGTTGTAGTTGTTTGATATAATCCATCTGGAAACAAAAAAACAGAAAGAATATCTACTATAGTAACAATCAGAAATATGACATATAAAATTGAAATAGTCTTCTCATAACGCTTAGTCAATGCTATATCAACGACACACAAAAACAACAACATTTTTACAGTCGATATTAAAAAGTGTATCTCTCCCTGCCCGTGAAGAAAACCATTTATCACAATATATAAATAATATACGCTAACCGTCATTCCAAATTTTGACAGTTTTACTCTCTCTTTAATAATAAATAACACCATACAAACAGCAACAACATTACTTAGCATTTTAATAATGGAAAGTTGATCCGCAATGTAAGCTGGCATCAAAATAATTAGTGTAAAAAAGGTAAAGATAATTGAATTTTTGGAAACCCTGAAATTTGTCATTTTATTCCTCTTTGTCATTATACTATTTCACCACCAAAAAAATTGTCCTCCAACATTAAACATAGGCAATGATATACCGGCAGGTGTAATTCCTGAATCATGTATGTTTCTGTCTGCGGCACCTTGATACACACATCACTCAAATTTTCCAACTTGCTATTTTTTGCACCAGTCAGTCCAATTACCGGCATTCCTTTCGCACAAGCAGTGACAGCCGCATACAAAATATTCTTACTGTTTCCACTAGTAGATATTCCAAGGAATACATCTCCAGCCATTCCATAGCCATTAACCTGCTGTGCAAAACAAAGCAACGGCTCACAGTCATTCATATATGCCGTAGACAACGCGGGATGACCATCCAACGCAATTGCAGGCAATGCCCCCTGAAGATTCTCTGCCAGAGTCTTACCAAGTTCTTCATTTTCCTCGATTAATTTTTGAGACATTTGGGAGTCCAATTTTCTCGAAAGCTTGAACCCCTTCATCAGCTCGCCAACTATGTGCTCCGCATCTGCTGCAGAACCTCCATTTCCTGCCACAAGCAGCTTATGGCCATCCGCATAGCTTTTCTCTAAAACAAAATATGCTTGAACTATGCTATCTTCACAGCCTTCTAGCACTGGATATCTGGATACCAACAATTCTATATGCTTTCTTAATTTATCGCTAAGTTTTTTCATCGCTTTTACCTCTTTATGTATTCGGCTCATACGCCTCAGGCGTATAATGAATTACTCTTGTTCCACCATCTTCAAATTCAAACGGAAGGTGCATTAAATCACGCATAGCCCATCGTACAGAATCCTTGCGATCTGGCTGAACATAAAATACAAGGAATCCACCGCCGCCTGCTCCAAGCAGTTTTCCACCCAAAGCACCCGCAGCCATTCCTTTTGCATAAAGTTCATCAATACTGTTTGTGGAAACGGCAGATCCTGTTTGACGCTTAAGCTTCCATGTATGATCCAGCATTCTACCAAAATCATCCAAATCAGCATTCTTGTCTGTTAAAACACGCTCTGCATCATCAACCAATGCCAGCATTTCTTTCAGCTGTGCCGTTTTATCCTGTTTCCCGGCTGCATTTGCTTTCTGCACATCGGATGAAAAACGTGTAAAACCAGTAAAAAACATCATGAGATTCTGATTCAGCTGTTTTTTTCGCTCAGGCGAAATAATTACAGGAAGGACTTCATACCCATCTGCATTAAAGTTGATGCGATTAAAGCCACCGAAGGAAGCTGCAATCTGATCCTGCCATCCGCCTGCCTCTTGGCACAGATTTCTCTCCAAGTAAATAGCTTCATCTGCCAGTTTCTTTTTATCCGCATACTTGCCTTTCAACGCATAAAAAGCATTCAGCATTCCGACCGCAAAGGAACTCGATGTTCCGAGACCTGATCTTGCAGGAAGATCAGCTTCATAGGTCAAGCGAATTTCATGCATATCAAGCATTTTCATCGCATTACGGATTGCAGGATGCTGAATATCATTAATATTAGTTACACGTTCTGTCTTTGAATACGATAATTCCGTAGAATAATCGAAAAATCTAGGCAGATGACGCACATTAACATAGCAGTATTTGTCAAAAGTTGTAGATAAAACTGCTCCACCATTTTCTCTAAAAAAGCTTTCCATATCCGTTCCGCCGCCAAAAAAAGACATACGAAACGGTGTTTTTGTAATAATCATATATTTACCCCTGTTGTTTCTTCTAAAATTTTCTTCATCACATTATAGGCGGCACTAGGTGAATAATTTTCTTCATAAATTTGAATCAACTCTTCATTTTTTCTTTTTATGCCGTTTTTAGATAGATAATTAAATGCATTTATATATTCTTCCGCCGAATCACATTGAAAAACAAACTTCTTCCTAATATTTTCCTGCATATTCTCATAATATCCACGGAGGCTTTCTGATGATCCAATGAAGGTTTTTCCATACGAAATCGCCTCAGCTGTTTTTATTTTCATTCCACCTCCATCAGTAAGAGGTGCAATAACAACATCTGCGTATTCGTAATAATCTGCCAAACTATCTACAAACCCCTTTACGTGAAATGATGCATCATTTTGAATTTTCCATTCCACAGTATCCAGCCCTTTTCCTACGACCCATAAATCATATTCATTGGAAATTTTTGTAAATACATTTTTATAAAACCAATGAACCCCATTTATATTTGGCTGATACAAAGCACCTACAAATAAGATTCTTTTCTTCCCGCTAACTGTCTGCTGTATATACGGGTCTTTCTTACAAACAGCAGGTTCGCCTACGCAAACCGGTAAAAAATAATCCGCTTTTTTCCCATAGTATTGATACAGTAAATTGTTTTCTGCGAGGTTAAGTACAATATTCTTATCAACAGAACAAACGCTTATTTCTTCATTTTTCAATCCAATCATCATGTCAACTTTATCCCACAGTTTTGCACTTTTCATCCAAATTGGATATAAAGATGCTTTGACATCATGAAAGAATGAAACAATTACAACCTTCGGGTATCTTTTTTTTATTGTAGTTGCCAATTTTCCGAATACAGAATCATCTAAAAAAACAAATTTAATATTATTGTCTGATATAATATTACAAATATCATCTATTATTTCATTACTGAGAAAGAACTGGTTTTTCTGAAAGCACCTTCTAATTCTCTCTAATTTGCTTTTATATTTTCCATATGTTCGATAATTTGGTGTGCTAGTCTGCTTGCCACTGAAACTCAAATCCACAATGTAAACATTATTGCTTTTAAGTATTGCAGTTAATGTATCTCTGTGCATTCTTGCTCCAACACCTGAACCGGATGTTAAATTAAGTTCTTTTGATACAAAGAGGGCCTTCATCTTTCATTCCTTTCCTTCAATTAGTAAAATTTACATTTTTTTAGTTTTCGCCATCGAACAGCTGTATATATTTATCAACTTCATCTTGATTTCCATATTCTGTATTTTTCAAGAATTCCGTTAATGTTCTTCTTTTATTTTCATCGTTCAACAAACTGCTAATGGCATCCGCAATTTCATTAGGTGACATTCCTACGATGATACCCTCTCTTCCATTTTCAATCTGGTCTTTAACTGTCGGATATGAAGTAACAACAATAGGCTTTGCAAGAATTTTTGCCTCATCTATTACAACAGACTTTCCCTCATACCTAGACGGCTGCACAAATATGTCACATCTTTTTATATACGGATATGGATTTGTTTTTGTACCTAAAAGGTGTATGCAATCTTCTACGTTCTCTCTCTTGATTTGATCCATCAATTTATTCTTAAGTGGACCACTTCCGATAATAAACCACTTGAATTTCAAGCCACTTTCCTTCATTATTTTTGCTGCCGATACCGCCATATCAAATCCTTTTTGTTCCGATAAGCGTCCAACAGACAGCAAAATATTTTCTTCTCCATTGTATTCTTTCGGAATAAATTCGTTTGCACGCGACTGAATGACTTTAAAAGATGTGATATTTTCTATACAAAAAAACTTGTCCTTAAACTGGGGAAATTCTTCCTTTAAAATCTCAAGACATTCTTCTGAAATAGTCACAACCGCATCAACCTTTGGAAAAAGTTTTAAATCATACTCTTTTGGCATACCAGAGGTTCTATAGTCATTATGTACCCAATGTATTTTTCTTTTTGCTTTTACCTTGTCAACAATATAATATGTGGACTCTCCGCCCAAGTATCCAACTGCAACATCATATTCCTTGTCCAAGCCATCTATCACGGGCTTGTAAAAATGTTCCCACATGAAAGCTTTTTGGCTTCCCATTCCTTGTTTTACAATTCTAGCCAACAAATTTCCGAACACTTTTACTGGCATATAAATGCCAGCTTTTTTTACTGGGCCATATAATTTTTTCAAAACTGGAGGTTGCTCCAAAATATTTACATAAGATGGAACCTGTGATAAAAATGTTCCTTTTTTCTTCAACAAAAGTAAATCTATCTCATATTTATCCTTAGGAAGTTCCGTTAATAAGTTAACCAAACTACGTTCTGCACCGCCATCTCGAAGCGTTGGCATTACAAACAATATTTTTTTCATCATTCTTTCCTCTCCGCATCCATCTTCACTTGTATATCAAGCAACTAAAAGCATTATTTCACTTACCTTATCGTGCTTTATCAGTCTCTCTCCCCCCCAGATGAGACCATCTATTATCAACGTATCTGCCCGGATTATTAAAATTCAAGACCTTGGCATAATTTCCCGCTGCTGTTGCATTAGCCGGTATGTCCTTGGTAACAACGCTACCTGCACCAACAGTAACATTATCTCCAATAGTTACATCCTCAACCAGACAAGTATTTGGACCTATGTAAACATTATCACCTATCACAGCAGCCTTTCCTTCATTTGATCCGATAGTTACAAACTGAGAAAGATTGCAATTATTTCCAATTACTGTCGATGGATTAACAACTACAGGACCTCCATGGCTAATATATAAGCCATATCCTATTTTGGTTTCCCGCAAAATCTGAATTCGTTGTTTATCTCTAAATGTCCAAAGAATTAACCCCAATAATTTAAGCAGCCCTTGTTCATTTACAAGTCTGTATGCTACCAAAAAACGAAAGCCTGCATTTTTTCTATAGTATTTCACGAAGGACTTAAAAGATATGTTTCCTTCATACCGATATAAATCACTCTTTAGATACTCTAACAATTTCTTATTCTCCTATATTGCACAGCCCTAAATCAGTTCATTTTTCCAAAGCATTCCGTAATATGTTGCTTTCCCATCAACTTTCTCGGAAAAATCAGTCTTCCATGTCAATTTAAATAAATTGGTATTGTTTTTCAATTTTTCCCACTCACTTGAATCATACGGATTTCCAAGCACTTTCAAAAGTTCATCACAATTTTTATTGTTTGGAATAATTTCATTAAATGCCTGATCTACATAAGCATTCTGTTTTCTCGCAAGGACAATCAAGTAATCCAGAAACAAATAATCTATCATATAGTCATACTGCTTCCAGTAATCCAAAAGATATTCCCTCAGAATGGCAAAAACCTTCCGGTATTCAGATGTACATCCGAATGAGTAATTTGCAAACTCTCCACAAGAAACAGAAACATGGCGGTAATCCGGGCGCTTAATAGACCATATTGGTGATTTAAAGCACAGCTCCAAATCCCCTGTGCAAAAGAATGTAGAATCCAACCAAACTCCACCATACCGTGCTAAAAGAGAAATTCTCAACAAATCCGAAAGATGAGTTTTGGTGATAATTCCTCTCGCGTATTTTTCTTCAATCCACGCCGGAAAGCTGATAAATTCCTTATAGTTTTCATCGGTAATCATGATGACTTTATGGTTCCCGGCGTATTTTTGAATAGATGCCACGCATCTTTTTACAATTTCAGGTGCGTTTTCCAGTCCTTGCCACCAGCAAATCCATATACAATCCTTATAGTTCTCATCCTGTTTTGGAATGTCGAGTGCTCCAATGCGTTCGGCCGTCATCTCTGTAAACACCTTTGCAAAATAAGCGTTCATAGCCTCATGCTTTTGCATCAAGTGCTTTTTTATCCTAGGATATTCTATATGTCCATTATGAACCATAATCTGAATATCCACCTTACCTCTAAAAGTTGCAAATGCCCCTTTAATTCCCACGACTTTTGCAACCTCTATCGTTGATCCAAGCTCTTCTTTTATACGATGTGATATTCTTTTTAGATTCATATGATTCGCCGACATAATCCAATTTATCCTTTCTATTTTTTTATCGCATTTTTCAATGCCACCCTCAATTTTCTCGGAATCGCATTATAAACTCTGTGCATAATGATTTGCTTCTTGTATTTTTTACGAAACCATTTTTCCACACCGTCATATCCGAATTTTTCATAGATTTCCATAACAGTCTTTCGACGTTCAGATTTAGTCGATGGATGATCAAGCTGCCCATTTTTCTTTGCAATCTTCATGAACGAGCTTTCATATAAATACATCCTATCTGACAGCTTTTCACACAATTCAGCAGCTTTTTGGTTATTTACTAGAATGCAGGAAATCCCCTTTTTTTCATCAAACTCGCTCTGTTTTAGCAGCTCAGGGTGCTCTCGTTCAATTCCCCAGAAATCCCCAATCGTCATATCAGATACGCGCTCTTTGCGTGCATACGGACATGCATAACAATTTTCTCTGTAGACATCACCATCTAAGAACAATGTGTTATATGATGTTAGTCTTGCCGGGATATAAGTACTTTTTTCTTTGCTCGATAAATATCTCAGGTCCAGTCTTGCGTTCATTCCCCAGCCACGTTTTTTATCACGGAAAGAATAACCAGTCGGGACTCCACCTCGTTTTTTTCCTTCTATACTGAGATAATCATCAAAAAATTTTAAATTTGGAACACCATGGCATATCACATCAATTGTCCAAAGATTGGTATATTCTTTTTTCAGATATCCATACAGCCCCGCAATTTGACACGGTGTCCCTGAAAAAAGGACCTTTTTCCCTGCATCCAAATTTTGTTTTGCCTGCGTATACGTTTGCCCGACAGCGCTTTGGACATACTTCGATCCTTGAAGTCGCCATAATTGACTTACATCATCAATCCCAACCAAGTGAGCTATTGGATGCCCTCCTTCAAAATCAAGTGCAGCACCGTATACTACGCCTTCGTTTTTCAAGAAGTATGTTGCAACCGCAGAAAAGACACCGCCAGAAGCTGATTTTTCAAGCTGCTGCTGCGTTTTATTTACTGCCGCATAAGCCCGAATCGGTTCATGCAATGAAATGCCATTTTGATAAGAGCACACTTTTTTGCATGCCCCACATGAAACGCAACGACTTGAATCGACAACTGGATAGGAATATCCCCATTTATCCGGTTTCATTGTAATTGCCCCTTTGGGACATATATTTGCACACGCACCACAGCCGCAACACGATTTTTTATTTTCAAAAAGTTCTATTCCCATAATTTCATCCAGCCTGTATATTTTTTATCTTAGTTAACTACTGAATCGCTCTCCTAAGAAACTCTTTGCTCTTATTTCTTCGCTCTTCAAATTTTTCTTCGACCGTAATATAATCTATCTCATTAGCAAGTGTTTTAATAATCTCAGACGCTTTTCCTTCACATCGCCTATCCGTCAAACCAAATTCTTCCAGAAGTGATGATACTTTTCGTATTCTGCTCGGATTAGTCAAATAACAAGCGAACTGACGATGATTCAACATAGAGAACACGGCTCCGTGAAAAGTTCCGGTTACCACACAAGCGGCGTTTCGGAACATCCAGACCCATTGGAAAGGTGTGAGATTTACGGTTATATCAGAATACCGTTTATCACATTCACCTGCTCCATACACAGCCATTCCATTTTGATGAGCATAGTCAATAAGTTTCTGCTTTTCTGCCTCAGGCAAACCATCACAATAATAAAACAGCATATACGGTTGCGACACACTTGAAACTTTCTCATCTGGAATATGTACAAGAAATGTTGGGTCTGTAACTCGCTCAATTTTTTCGTTTCGAATTTCTTCTGCTAATTGTTCTGTTAGTTGATCTCTTGCGGAAACCGCTTTAAACTGTAAGATTCCCTCTTTTACATATTCCGGGACATTTAATTCATGCGTTTGCCCCACACTTGGTGCATAGGCAACCAATCTCTCGTTATTTAATCCAATGCCAAACTTAACCCTTGCGTTGCCCTTGGTTTCTCGATAATTCCACACCTCGTCACTGCCGACCACAACGTAGTCCAATCCAAGCTTTTCGATATCTTTTGCCTTATAACATATAGGTGTGAGATTCATATATTTCTTTCGAGCTTTTGCAAATGTTATAGGTAGCCTGATTTTCTGTACCCAATCGGCTAATGACTCTTTATTTTTATAAAATCGGAACCATCCACCTGCATTGATGATAAAATGCTTCAGATTAACATAATCTATAATCTGCACTTCATCGTTAGGAAATAATTGTGCGATTGCTTCCCGTAATGCCCACGCCTGTAGAAATGCTCCGTAATTATTGATGTATTGATGTGTTAAAATTCCTATTTTCATTCCACTTCTCCAGCCAGCTGCAAATATCGCTCCTGCAATTTCTTTGCCTCAATTTCAATATTGTAGTGATGTTCCGTTATCAACTTCGTGTTATCATTGCGTACACTCTGCTTTAGAGCATTACATATTTCAGTTGCCCAAGTCGAGATTTCTTCTGTAAGCGGGATAAATTTTGCACGATCTGACAAACCAATCTCGCGTGTTACAGCGGAAGAAAAGATACATGGCAGGTCTGCCGCCTGAGCCTCAACGCCAACAACAGGGAGGCCTTCCCATACCGATGGCAGTACAAAGCAGTCAAATGCCTGATACCATTCGTTCGCATTGCCTACATTTCCAACAAATGTCACTCGATCTTTTATTCTAAGATTACTTGCTTTTTCTTTCATGGCATCCATCAGTTCACCGTCGCCCAGCAGCACAAGATGTGCTAATGAATCTCTTTTTGAAACCTCAGCAAAAACATCCAGTAAGAATGTGTGATTCTTCTGAGACATAAAGCGTCCGACATGACCAATGATATGTTTGTTTTCCAAATGATTGTCATGTCGGATTCTATTTCTTATCGTTGAGTCGAAAACGAACCGATTCACCTCGATTGCATTGGGAATCAATTCGTAATTGTTTCTTTCTACAACTTTTTTCCCGAAATAGCATCTGGCTGCTTCAATTCCACAAGAAAAATGCCGATTCATATTGGACGGCAGCAAAGCTTTGCAAACAAGTTTGATTGGTAGCTTCCAGTCTCGCGTAATGCTTGCGCCATGTGCATGAAAAATACGCACCGGAATGTGATTGACTTTTGCAGCATGAAGTGCATATACTCCAAGAGCTCCGTTGTGTGCTTCTACAATTTGTTATTCTGTATTCTCCTCAAAAATCTTCTTCATACATTTCAGATACGAAGGATACTTTGCCGGATTCAAGCCAGGTGTGTGATAGATTTTACCGCCCATTTCCTTTATTTCGGCATCGTATGCACCGGGCTTTTTCTTATTGCATAAAAAGTCAAATTGTATTTTCGATCTGTCAATATGGCGATAATAATTCATCAGCATTGTTTCGATGCCGGCACGATCCATATTGCTGACAGAATGAAGGATTCTTATCATTTTTTCTTCCCCTATAGATTCTTTGCTTGCAATACAGATTCCCGCATTGCCACTATTTCTGGTTATTGTTTCCCATCCTGCATTTGTATGATAAAATCATAAATCGTTTCCGAATATTACCGATTACCGAGATGCTATATCATAATGCAGGGTGTGATACTTAAAAAGGCTGATGATAACATCATCTGCTCTATACAAACGCAGGTAGTGATACTGAAAATTCTTATGATAAAATCATCTGCTGTTGCTGAACCTAGGTAGCGAGATAAAAGCCGCACTCGCAGCCTCACCCTTCTCTTGAAAAGTGCCGTAAATACGCTGTTTTCCAAGCGTTTTCACTATGTGCATCTCACTACCTGCGTTCGGTTAGAGGAGATTATTGATTAACAATACTTTCATCTGTTATCTCCCTCTGTACAGCTCTATTGTTTTTTCTACAACATCATCCCAGTTATATTTCTCACAGATAAAATCAGCTGACTGCTTCTTCATCTTCGCAACTTTTTCCGGATGGTCGCAGGCATCTTGCATCTTTTCCCATAAGCTTTTTATATCTGATTTTTTAAAGATCAAAGCTTTGTCTTCTACAACCTCTGCACACTCTGGAATATCAGAAACCAGACAACAGTTACCATAGCTCATGGCTTCCAGCAAGCTCAACGGCATACCTTCTAAATCAGAAGGAAGTGTGTAGATATAAGCATTGCTATATAGCTCATCCAGTATCTGTCCCTGCACAAATCCGGTAAAGATAATTCTGTTATCATCTTTTGCCAGCTCTTTTAGTTCCTCCGCAAAGGAGTCGGTGTCACTGGAACCTCCGGCAATAACTAGCTTTTTATTTGTTTTAACATTCTTAAATGCCTCAATCAAATATCTGATTCCCTTTTCCGGTACCAGTCTGCCAAGAAACAGTATGTAGGAATCCTTAGTCAGACCAAATTTATCTGTTATCAGATCAGCTTCCCTTACTTCCGGCCGGTTCACACCATTTGGAATGAATCGTGTGTTTCTTCCATACATATCTTTGAAATAATCCTGAACGCCTTTACTCAAGACAATCATTTCATCTGCATACTTTACAGCGTTCTTTTCGCCCTGTCGGATGAATTTAGATCCAAAACCAGATTTCCATTTTTCACGTTTCCAGTCTATACCGTGGATTGTTACCACAACCCTTTTGCCGAATATTTTCGGCAACCACGAGAAAAAAGCCGGACCTTCGGCATGGATATGCACCACATCATATTTTCCAAATGCACTGCAAAGAGCTGCAAAGAAAGAAGAGCTTACCGCCGCGAGACCTTTTCGTTCAATCGTCGGAACAAACTTTTGACATATACCCTTATATTCCGTTTTCCTGTCGTACTCTGCACCGCTTACATGATGACCTGATCTGTTATAGCAGGTGATCTGACAACCATCCTGTACCATTCTGGTGCAAAGTTCTTTTACAACGATCTCTATCCCACCTTCACGGGAAAGACGTTTTTGTCCGAACATGGACACCGTAATTTTATCCTTCATACTGTTCCCCACCAATGCTTTCTTTCCACTTTTAAATCTATCTGAAAATTGTAATAACTGCATGAAAGTATGCAGCCTTTCCATTCTGTGCTGCCGGCAGGTTCAGCTCTTACACTGACCCATCTCTTTTCAACACTACCAGTACGGTCTTCAGCAGGATCTTGATATCCAGCCCGATATTCCAGTTGCTGATGTATTCTTTATCCAGCCGTACTACTTCTTCGAAATCTGTGATATCACTGCGACCACTCACCTGCCACATGCCGGTGATGCCCGGTTTGATTGCCAGGCGGACTCTGTGGTGCAGCTCATAGAGATTGGTTTCGGAAATCAGCGGCGGCCTTGTGCCGACGATCGACATGTCGCCCTTTAACACGTTAAAGAACTGTGGGAATTCATCCAGGCTTGTCCGGCGGATGAAATCTCCGATTCCTGTTTTGTGTGTGCCATCCGGAAGGACTTTGTTTCCGATCACACGCGGATCAAAATCCATCTTGAACATTTTGCCGTCACCAAGTTTGTTTTTGTCCATTAATTCTGCTTTTCGCTCTTCTGCATCCATGTACATACTGCGGAATTTGTAGATTTTAAACTTTCTTCCGTTCTTGCCGACACGCTCCTGTGAAAAGAAGATCGGCCCCGGCGATGCGATATAGATCATTGGACCCACGACCAGGAAGATCAGTCCAGTAAGGATACATCCGACCAGTCCTCCTGCAATATCCATCATTCTTTTAAGTGCCAGCTGAAATGCAGATGCGTAGTTGATGCTTGTCGTAAGAACGGTATACACGCCAACTTTCTCCACGAACTGCTTCTTTCCCGGAATATTGGTGACTTTCGTAAGGTTCAGATGGATCGTTACTCCGGTTTCGCTCAGTTTTCTGATCAGTTCAGTCGGATATGGGAGATCATCTGAAATCACGATCAGGACTTCATCGATCCATTCTTTGCAAACATACTTCGGAGTGGTCTCTTCGTTTGCAACAACCGGAATATCTTCGACCTTTCTTCCGATCCAGTCTTCATCGATCACAGATACGCCTGCAATCCGAAAGCGTGCATAATTGTTTTCTTTCATATTATCAATAACTCGTCTTGCCACTTCTCCTGATGTTATGATCAGTAAAGACCTCTCTCCTCCGTTCTGCATCTGTTTTTTCAGAGATTTCTTCCTGAGTTCTCGCACAAGATAAGTGATCCCTGTATACAATAAAATAGTAAGGAATAATGCCAGTCTCGAATAATCTCCACCCTGCTGAAGCAGAAACAGATATAAAATTGCCAGTCCTCCAACCATGATGGAATGTTTAAGTGTCACCACAAAATCCCGATAGTAGCCTTTTTTCAGTACGCCTTTCATTGTGTCATAACAGAAAATCACCAGTAAATCTGCCAGTTCAAGAAATATAGACATATTTCGGTATAGCATAATATGATATGGATTCCAGCCATATCCGCTCAGGACATATGCCAGAATAAATGAGATTTGCAGGCACAGAAGATTCAATGCAATAAAATCTGCATGTTTCAACCAGTCTTCTGAATCTTTTCTATACATAAAACTGCTCTCTTTCTTATCCTTTATTTATCCCCATGCATCCTTTATTTTCAAATGTGCACTCCATTTTTGCAAATTGCCCCCCCCCGTGCTACATCGTTTTCTTTTTCACAACTGTAAAGCAAAAGCACTATACTTATAATGTATTGCTTAACAAGCATAGTGCCTTTCCTTCGCAGCTGTTGCAGCTGCCCATCCAGAACTAGCCTCTGGTGATCTTACCCTTAAATCCAATCTTTCTTAATCTCTTCTGCATTTTTGCATAAGTTTTCTTAGACATTTTTTTGCTGAATTTAACGGTCATTTTCTTTGTGTTGCTTCCTTTGAACGTATCCGGTGAGAACCAGATATTCTTTGTATTTTTCACAACGATTGTTTTCAGAGACTTACAGCTCTTGAAAGACTGATTGTGAACCGTCTTGATATTCTTGGAAAGTGTAATCTTTTTTACAGATTTCCAGTTTTTCAGAGACTTTGCACCAATACTGGTAACTCTGTACTTTACGCCGTTTACTTTAACGTAGTTCGGAACAGTCACATTTTTCTTGATTGTCGCAGCTCCGATAATACGTGCTCTGCCTGTATCATAGGTCCTTACCGTATAAACAGGGCTCTTAGTGTTATTACCTGTACTGTCTGTGTCTGCAATCTGGTTGACTGGCTTCTTACCGGTTGTCGGGCTCGGTGCTGCTGCGGTAGATGTAACAGCTGTACCGATCGTCAATACTGCTGCCAGAGTCAATGCCATAACTTTCTTCAGTACTTTTTTCATGTTGTTTTCCCTCCTTTCTCCTTTTATAAAAAATATATTGCATGGTAAGAAAGATGCCATGCAGTAAATCAGCAAGCCCTGATAGCCGCTGAAATACCCAGATTTATTTTTTCTTTCCTTTTTCACTTGCGTAGTAACCATATTTCTGGTAATAATTTTTCTTTCGCTGATCTTCCACACGGTTCAGTACAATGCCGAGCAACGGACATCCGGCTCTCTCCAGCTGATGGATAGAATTCTGAACCATGCCACGTGACACCTTGCCGCTTGCGACAACAAGAATCGCCCCATCACACAGAGAACCGATCTTTTCTCCGTCTGATACTAGATCAAGAGGCGGTGCATCAATGAAAATATAGCGATATTCTTCGGACGCCTCATTCAGAAGACGGTGGAATGTCTCGCTCTCTAAGAGCATTGCCGGGTTTACCAGGTTTTCTACGTTTGGTAAAATATCCCCCTGCGGCATAATCGTGTGCCATACAGCATCTTTTAACGGCATATCTTTGGAAAGCACATGGGATGTACCAATGAGCTTTTTGCCGTTTTCTGCCTCCATCTGATATTTTTCTGCCATAACAGACTTTCTCAGATCCGTATCCAGAAGCAATGTGTGGACACCGGATTCTGCCATTTGTTTCCAGGTATGAAATGCCACAAAGCTTTTGCCTTCATTCTCGGTACTGCTGATCACCATGATCTTCTTCACATCTTTTGCCTGAAAGTTTAAGTTTACTCTCAATCGGTTGATCGCTTCTTCTGTAGAATAGGTAAGCGTCGGCATATTATTGATCTGTACTTTATTCATAACCTACTTCCTCCGATGTCTTCCCTGTTTTTTCTTGTCCTTATCTTGATATTCCAGGATAACAGTAAGCGGCATAACTCCGATAATCTTTTCTACATCTTCTGCTGTCTTGACGGTATCATCCATCAGGAAACGTACGGTATAGATCCCAACGATCAGTGCCAGTGCCAGAATGCCTCCAAGAGCTACGTTTTTCTTTGTGCTCGGGGAAGTCGGTACTGTCGGGGTGATCGCTTCTTCTGCAATATTTGGGGCTGAGATACCCATCAGCTTCGGAAGATATGTAACTGCCTTGTCTGCCAGAGTATTGGCAATGTTTTTTGCTTCTTCCGGATCTGCACTTACCACGCTGACTGTCAGCAGTCTGGTATCTTCGATCGGAACGATCGAAATCATGCTTTTCAGCTGGCTGACCGTATAATCCAGTCCCAGGTCACTGATGATCTCGTTGCAGATCGGTCTGGTCTTCAAAAGCTCTGTATAGTCCGATGATAAGGTTGTACCAAGTCTTAAATCATCCAGATTGACAATGTTCTTCCCTGAAGCAGACACAACATAAAGTTTGGATACTGCTGTGTACTTAGGTGTAATCAGACACTTTGTCCCAACGCCGGCTCCAATCACGCCGATCAAAAACACTGCCATAATCACAATCCATTTCGTTTTCAGATAACGAAGCAGTTCGCCAATATCAATTTCGTCCTGAGAATCTTCGATTATATTCTCCCTGCTCTGATCCATAAGTAGTTCCTCTCTTTTGTCTTTTTCTACATTTTTCTTACATTTTCTTACATATTATACAAATCTTTCAAAGTTTTGACAATAGCCATTTTATCCAAATAAAATTCCGTATGCTCCAATCCATCGTCAAGATGCTGACCGAGTTTTGTCGTACCTTCCAGTTCAAAGGTTCCCCTGTTTGTTGCCTGCTGCATATCCGTCAGAATGTCTGTCAGAACTCCTCCGCTCATATCGGTGACTGCCACTTCTGACATCTGTTCATAAATTTCTGCCCCAATGGATGGATCATCGTGCATTTTTTTCTTTAATTTCGCCATAAATGCCTGCATATACTGTCTGTGACGTTTCATACGTGAAGTATTTTCGCTGTCATCGATTCCCTGACGATATCTCAGAAAATTATATGCCTGTTCATCACTCAGCGTAACGGTCTCGCCTTTTTTCAGTGTCGGATCTACATCACCAAAATCACTGTCGATGGTTACGGTAACTCCTCCGATCGCATGGTTCAGTTTTCCGATATCTTCCATATTGATCGCATAGTAGCCATTAATTTTGACTCCTCCAAGCATCCTGGAGACTGCTTTTACTGTATTTTCGCAGCTTTCTTCCGGTGTGCCTCCATACCAGTGTGCCGTACAGAGCTGCATATCGGCGGTGGCCATCCCTTTTCCATTGCGTCCGATCAGATTGATCTCTGTCATCGTATCTCTGTTCAGCTGCAGGAATGCATACGTCTGTTCTTTTCGATTTACGATCACAAGCATCAGAAAATCTGCCATATTTCCGATATACTCATCACGGTCTGCATCTTCCTTACCACTGCCATCCGTCCCCATAAACAGATACGTCTCATAGTCCGTGGAATATTTATACTTTTTCCCGTTTAATTTTATTTTGTTCCATAAAAGCCGCTCCAGCTCATCCGTTGTTTCACTTTGCTGCGTCTCGGTCTGCCCTTCTGTCGCTGAAACCTTTTCTGACCGCTGTTTTCTAAAATACCACGTTCCCACAGCAAGTACACACACAAGTACTGCCAGCAGCACTATGATCCCTGTTGTTTTCTGTCTTTTCATATGTTTAATACCTGCTCTCCCAATCGATCGATCTCTTCTGATTTTCCTGCCCCTGCCAGCTTCTCCACTGCTTTTTTTCCTTTTAGCATGTTCGGTGCTCTTCTTCCTGTATTATGGCAGTCGCTCCCAAGAAGCACCGGAATCCCGCTGTTCAGCAGCTCTCTGCAGAGTTTTTTCTTTCCAAACTGAAGGATCTCTCCTGCATTTAACTGGATTGTCAGCGGAAGATCCAGGATTTCTTCCCAGATATCTTTATTTTTCTGATACGAACTGTAACGTTCCACGTGAGCCAGTATCACTTTAATCCTGCGGTGTTCAATGATTTTCCGCACTTCCCTATAGACTTCTTTATCCCACTGAGAAAAAGGCATCTCCAGAAGCAGTGTATCTGTCCCTTCAATACAAAGACTTGGAAGCATCGGTGAATCTGCCATTCCATTGTAATAGAGTACTTCTGCTCCTCCGAAGATCTGCATTTCCTGTCCCCATTCTTCCTCATGCAGTATTTCTCTTACACGTGCCAGCCGTCTTCCCCGCCGATCTAGAAAGGTCTCCGGGAATTCATGCTGGGCATAGAAATGAGAGCTCGCCACAACCTGCCGAACTCCCTGATCATACTCCATCTTAAGCATTTTCTGTGTTTCCGCCATGCGGCGGCTTCCATCATCCATCCGTGGTAAAATATGTGTGTGAAAATCAATCATACTGTTCTCCCCTTCATTCGCATTATTTTAACCCACTCTTATTCCGGTATAACATCTGTTATTCTTTTTTCCCCATCTTTCTCCAGAACCCGACTTCCTTTCGGATGCGGTCCATCTTTGTTACAGGTGCACAGATCAGACGCACGATCCACATAACAGGCATCAATACCGGAGCTTTATACAGGAATGGATATATGTTGCACATATAAGAATACTCCGGAAATGTCCTTGTCAGGAAATACATGGCTTTTGCCACTTTTTTATTCTTATATTTTTTCTGAATCTTTTCCTGTCGATTTTCAAACTTTTGGCTGTTTGTTCCAAAAGTCCCTGACAAAAGTATCACTTTTTCCAGCTCTGTATCTCCAACATGATATGCTTCCCCAAACCAGGCATTTGCTGTCTCTTCCACCTGCTTAAAAAACGCTTCCTGATTTCTTTTTCGAAACTCTTTTTTCAGCTTATCCCGGTGAAGTTCCTTTCCTTTTGCCTGCAGAAAAATATAAACATCCAGCAAAAATCGAATCCCACATCCAGCAAGGGTAAAATGTTTCTCCAGATGATCTAACATGAACATATAATAATCATCCCAGTTCATGGAATAAACAGCATTTTTTTGTTCACACCGCTCCCATATGTTCTCATATCGTTCCTTATTATATGAAATCATATCATTATGGATCTCTACATGCATCCATGGATCTTTCTGATAGGAGTCCACCGTATTTTCATTTTCGATATGTTGAAACTGATATCTCTCCTGATCCGTCATAATTTGCTTAACTGCTTTTCTGTTTTCCTCATCGATCAGGAAATCCAGATCTGTCATTTGCCGATACTCTGGTTTCGGATAAAATCTCCTCATAATCCAGCCTTTCAGTGGCAGTACACGCACCTGATTATCCGAAAATCTCTCAAGCAAGCGTTCTCCTTCTTTTCCCTGAACAGCACTCATAATCATACAGGTACGGTTATAATTCTGCCATGCCTCCATGACTTCTTTGTCTTCCTCGCCTGCGATCTGTTTTGCCGCATCGTATGCCATACAGGCAAGATTGTGTTTCTTTGCTGTCAGAAACAGGCATTTCATGGAAATCTGTTCCGGCTTTGGCTGCGGTTTCCGCTCTTCAAGGACAGAACGGATCAACTCGATGAGATATTTAGCTGCAAGAATTTTTTCCTGTTCCTGCTGCTCTTTCTTTTCTTTTGCTTCTATGTCTGAAGTATTGGATTTTACGTTGGTCTTTCTGCTGTTCTTCATCGTATCTTTTTCATTCACCGGTTCTGTTCTTCTTTCTTACCACTCATCTCTTCCCATGCCATTTTGGCAGCCTCATGGGAAATATCACACTGCATCCGGTACAGCGGCACACGCTCTGCCGTCTGCTTGAGCAGAGTGATCGTCCGAATCATTTTTGCCTGATCTGCCGGCCGGTAGACCTGGCGAAATAAATACGGAAACGCATCTGCCGGTGAAATCATCTCGATATGGTTCTTTTCTCCGCGTTCCAGCAGACAGATCCCTTTGACCGGTACTTTCTGGTTGCTGTCCAGGTTATGTTTGCCATTCCACGGTGTGCCGCAGACATAGATGGCATCCTCTCGCACCTGGATCAGTGGCTTGTCGTCATTTACCATCACCGCACGTTCACCAAAAACTTCACGCCACAGCCGTGTGTGGGTTGATTTTCCGGTGCCACTCGGAGCTGTAAACAGATAAGCCTGACCGTCTAGTGCAACTGCGGAACAGTGAAACAAAAATGTATCGTGTTCAACCATAATTTCCGAAATCTTACGGTACACCGCCAGACTCTCCAGCATTCCATTCGAACTGCTGACGCCAGACTGATCCTCTCTTTCGATCTCCTCATCACTGGCTGCGATCAGTATCCCCGGCTCTTCCACTTCATAACTTCTGCACTGCTTCTCCAGATATGAATACTGCATCTGTAATGTAAAAGCAACATCTGCAAACCGGTAGTTTTTCGTTACCATTTTCTACTCCTCCAACAATCCCTTTGTGCGAAGTTTTTCCAGAAACTTCTGCACATCGGCTGTCGCTTTCTCTTCTTTCACATCGTATTCCGATGTCAGTGCTTTTACAAGATCTGCCTCTGTTGTTCCGCCCTGAAGTTTCTCCCACAGAAACGCTCCCACTTCATTCAGCCTGATCAGCCCTGCCAGTCCTCCGTCATTTACTGTGATCGGCACAGCCATCTTCTCGCCGCCGATCGTATCTAAAAGATAATCTCCTTTGATTTTCATATCAATTTTCTCCTTATTATCACTCTGAATATGGAAATATTATTTACATTGCTCATATCGAATCAAAATATTAATCCGCAAAAACCATTCTCTACTCCATAATTATAGCGATATTTGTCCTCCTGGTCAACATGGCTTATTTTTCATTTTTATTCAACATGACTTATTTTTATCCAGATTTTGTTTTTTCTTTCTGCATTTCAGGCAAAAACGTTTCACCCTTCTGAAAAAGACAGTATTTACCCAAAATCCTGCCCACATCCTATGCTTTATATCATTCACCGGGATCACCTCATCTCCACGGATGATTTCTGTCACCCTTCCGATCATCTGTTCCCTTTTTATGCCATATTCATCCGAGAACTGATTATCCCCACGGAATATATAAGCATTTTCTTTTTTCCCTGTTACCCGGTGCAGCACAAATGTACCGTTTTCTCGCTTATACAGTATGATATCATACTTTTTTATCCTGTCCGGAAGTGCTGCAAGTGTGACTTTGTCCCGCCCCTGGACGATAAACGGCTGCATACTCGTTCCTCCCGGATAAAAAGAAAACTCTCCACCTCTTGCGAGAACTTTCCGGATTGTCTGTTCCATTTCTTCCAGTTTTATTTCCCGTTGCTGCATATCGGTTGCTCTCCTCCACTGCATTCCAGAATAATGCGGAAAATCCCTGCCCCTCTATCCGGAAAAGCAGAGATTTGCTGCATTTATATGCATTTGTTATTGTTTTTCAGTCCCAGCCGTCTGCACTGTCTTCCCAGGAGTCTTCACCACCAATTTCCAGTTCTTCTGTTTCTACATTCTCCTGCGAAGTTACCGTGCTGTTTTCTGCCGCCTGCTTATCAGTACCTGCTTCTGTATTTTTCTGTCCTGTACTGTCACTTTCTGTTGTGTTCTGCGGTAAATTCTGAATCTCCGTTTCTTTATTTGTTTCTGTTTCTTTTACTGTCTCTGTCTCACTTTCCTGTTTTACTGTTGCCATCTGCTGTGTCTGATCTTTCTTTTTGCATCCGGCACAGGAACAGATCATAAGACATATCAAACATATATAACTAATCTTTTTCATACTATTTCCTTTCTTTTTCACAGGTTTAAAAATACCTGCACTCCAATCCAGCAGTGCAGGTATTGCATTATGCTTTATTCAAAATCCGGACCTAATTCGCTTTCCTCAGTTGTAGGAGTAGATTGATTCATCACATCCGCAAATTCAAGTAACAACACTTCCATTTCCGGTTCTTCATAATTTCTTTTCATTTTTTGTCACCTCTTTATTATTTGCTTTCATACGGTGCAACATCGGAATATACGGTATAGGTTGTATCTCCGTCCGTATAAGTGACATAAGATCTTCCATACCATTTTTCTTTTTTGCCCGCTTTTAATCGTGCTTCATAAGTTCCATTATTTGCAGTTCCCTTTGCAATTGATTTCTTTGTTCTGGTTGCACCTTTTACCATTGCATTCGTATTATTCTTATACAGGTTATCCCATCCTGTCTGATCTGTAATAATAATGCCATGTTCGATCACTCTGTATGACTTGTCAACTGAACGTTTTGCGACGAATGAAATTTTTCCCAGAGAAGTAAGATAACGTCCTACACAGAAGATATTTACTTCCGGTTCTTCTTCAATATAAGAGGCCTCCAATGTCATATCACCGACAACATAGAATGTATAATTCGTGGTTGTACACATAACTGTTCCAGAAATTCCCTTAGGCGTAGGCTCAGTCTCAGGCAGCATCTGCCAGTTTGCAAAATTTTTATTATTTGCTGTTCCCGGTGCTGTTACCTTTACTCTTGAAAACATTGGAACATAAATACATTTTTCTGTATTTTCAGTATTATTACCTGCGTATTCACCATCATTATCCACAGCAGTCAAACTAAGATCTCCTAAATTACCTTCGCCTGATTTTATTGTTATCTTATATAATCTTACCAGATCATTCAGTGCCGTTCTCAGTTTAGCTTCTTCTGCTGCAACTGCCTCAGAATCTGTAGATGTAGTAAGTTTCTTAGCTGCTGTCAGCTCTTCCATAAGTTTCTTTAATGACGCACTTGAATAATGAGGCTTACCCTGATTATTCTCAGACACTTTTTTCTCACCTTCCGTAATGAGGGCTTTCAATGTGTCTGTGGATGGTGTAGCATTTACAACTACTGTACAGCTTGCACTCTTTGTTTTGTCTTCTTTTGATGTTGCGGTGATCGTAGCTTCCCCGGCATTGACTGCTGTTATGACTCCATTGTCAACAGTTGCAACATCCGGATTATTTGTTGCCCAATCAATTGTTGAATCTGTTGCATTTTTTACAGTTGCTGTCAATTTCTGTGTAGCTGAAGCACCCGCTGTCATTGTTACATAGGTCTGATCAAGACTCACCGATACTTCTGCATCCTTTGCAAACAGTGCCCTGTAAGAGTACTGACTGTTGCTGTTTACGACTTCATTAAGTACTGCTGTTGATTTCTCGGTGGTTGCTCCGTCAGCATCTGTAATCAGCCATTTTACAAAATGACAACCAGAAGCCGGAGTTGCTGTCATAGTAACAGCAGTATCAATCTTATCCAACATTAAACTCTTATCTGTAGACACTGTTCCTAAATTTATATCATTGCTTCTAACTGATGGAACAGATATCACTTTGGACACATCACTGTCATTTGCATCATCTTCCTGCCATAAGGTTATTTTAGATGCAGTAAGATAAGAGTTGTTATGATCGTACACCGATGATACACGTAACCGAATATGGGTTGCTTTTACAGTAAACGGAAGAATCACCGTCTGTTCCTCATTATTATTTTCAAACTGTCCTTTGCAAACAACCACAAAATCACTATCACTTGGCTGTTCTTTTGTTGTAGTTGCCGCCAAAATTTCATAATCTTTTGCATTACAGGAGACAACATCTGATCTTGATCGATATGTAAGCTTTCTGATATTTTTCTCTGAGCCAAATCCAGCTTCAATCCACAACTTATTTGTTGACGACGGTATCCCGCCTTCTCCACTACCAGTATTATTATATTTTGTATGCCAATGATGGGCTTCGATTCCATCAAATGCATACCAGGCAGGACCATCATTTCCAGTGCTTGTTCCCTGTGCTGAATTAGCTCGTACATTATCCTGCTGTATACTTATCAGAGAGCAGGAAAGCTGTTCAGTAAAAGTTGGTATATAATTGGCACATTCATACGTATTCGTTAAAGAAAATGAACTTCTTGAAACAACTGCATTATCCTTCTTCCAACCATTGAAAACATATCCTTCATTTGGTGCTGCATACAAAGTAACATTTCGTGTCGTTCCTGACAGGTATTTTCCTATTATCGAAGCTGATTCACCATTTGCTGCACTTGCACTTGAATCATCTGTTGTCTTATATCCAGGCGGCAGTATCGTTACCGTTCCATTCTCAATACCAGTGTTTTTTGAAATATTTTCCAGTTCTGAGACTTTTGCTGAAGTATCCTTCACTCTGTACAGATTGATTTCACCGGCACATACATAGTTGTCTGAATTATATGCAGATAAAGTGACCAGTCGGATATGAGTTGCTTTTACCGGTGTAAAGGTTATTGTTTCAACTGCATTTCCGGCAGAAATATTAGATGACATTGTTCCTGCTTTTACAACTGCCCAGTCACCGGCTTTTGGTGAGCCGCTCTCTTTACATGCCGCCAGAATAACGTAATCTGAAATACGCGTTGACTTCACTCCGCTTCCACTCGTATAAGTATCCGGTCTTCCACGGTAAGTCAGGCATCCCACTGTCTCAATCTTATTTTTGCCATTTTCTGCTCCAAAACCTGTCTGAATCCAGATTGGATTGGAAACGGATGGTTTTGCCTGACTTCCTGCTCCGGTATTATCATAGTTTTCATGCCATAAAGTATCAACATTACCATCAAAAGCATTGATCGCCGCTCCATCATAGGCCACATTATTTTTAATGCTGCCATTTGCATGCGAATTATCTTTTGCATTTGCTTTCAGAATACTCTGATCAATCTTTTCATAGTAAGCGTCTCTGAAAACTGCTGTCAGTGTGATATCCTCTTCAGCCGTTGTCGTATACACTGCATCGTTGCTGACAATTTTGCCGGAAGCATCACGCCATTCAACGAATTCGCCTGCTTTCGTTGCGGTTGCCTGATATTTCACAGGAGCACCCTGCATCACCTGTACAGTATTTGATTTTCCTTTTGCCTCAGCAACATCCACAGTCACTGTTCCCAGTTCTTCATTCGATGTAGATGCTGTCGCTGTCACAAGTGCTGCATTTTCCGGGACAGTCACGATTCGCATCTTATTGATTTGCATATAATTAGCAATACCATTGAACGAGATGCCATAAAATTTCACATCTGTAACCTTTGAAACCGGTGTAAACAGTGCTGCACGTGTAACATTCTTTTTCTCCCAGGCATTTTCGTTCTCATATACGTTCTGATAGCTATCACTGCCTTCTGTCTTCACTTCCACTTTTGCAAACTTGACATATCCATTTAACTGACCTTCTGATAAATAATATAAAAATCCTGCTACAGTCTGTGCCTCATGAAAGTGAAAATTGATCCATGTCCCACTATCATTACCATTAATCGCCAAAAATGCCCCATCATTGTTTGTCAGAATATTCGTGTCTTTTGCTGTACTTGGCGAGTCAGCTGTTGTCACATCTACATTTTGATTAACTGTCAGCTGCAGATTTTTGTATCCATATGGTGCCGGAAGTGCATCTGCCGTCGCATCAACAGTGCTTGCATCGTCACTGGCATATGCTACAGTATCTTCTGCTGCAAGTGCTGTAAAGTTAGCAACCGGAACACTTGACAATACCATAGCCACAGCTAATGACTGTGCTAAAATTTTTTTCAATTTCATATTCTTTCTCCTTTTCTTATAATTGTACTTTCCAAAATATATTGCAAACTTTTCTTTCTTATAACCACTCTCCTTTTCATTGCATACGTGTTTTTAACAAAACTTTATACAATATAATATCATTTTTATTCTTAAAATTCAATACGATTCTTTTCGTTTTATAAATTTTTAGTGACCTTTTTAGTAACAGTTCAGCCTTTCGGCCGAACATGTCAGAGACATTCTATTTCTTTTACTGTTCCAAACTCACATCTTCCGGCAACTCCGTAAGTCTCCTGGCTTCTTTCTCATCAAAACCTTCCCTGCACAAATTCCTGTATACCAGTATTTTGCCTTCGATCTTGCCTTCTGTTTTTCCTTCATTCCTGCCAATCTCGATTCCCTTGGCAATGCCCATTTGTTCTAACCTTTTTGCCACATCACACATACTGTGCACTCCTTCCTTCTTTTTCCTGAAAATTTTCTCATAACGCCTATCTCCCGTCATGACCTGCAAAAACTTCAGCACTTCATCCACATGCCTGATCTCTGTTGGATCATCCGGTATATAATCTTTGTTTTTTCTTTTCTGTACAAAAAAATTTGCCACCACTTTGAAGTCACTGTGGAAGTGACTGATCTGCTCTTCCGTCAGCCATGCAACCTCAAAGACATGCATCTGATAATCATTCACATAGGTATCAAGACATCTTGGGATTTCCATCAGTTCTTTGATTTTTTGTTTGTGTTTATTATATTTGTGTATGTGATGTGTATCAATCTTTTTGTTTCTTTTCTTGAAAACATCCAAATTAAAAGTTACCTCTTTTCCACAGCAAAAGACACGAAAAAGTATTTGTTCTTCTTCGTGTCTTTTTGCTTTACATATATTTCTTTTTTTCTCTTCCTGATGCCTTGCTTTCACAAAGCTGCTTCTTGCAGTTTGGGGATGCAAGAAGCCAAATTAGTATGAATGAATTGCTTGTTATTCAGCTTTTTTATTATAACAAAGTTTCTCTGCGTTTTCAATAGTTTTCCGGCAATATTTTTCTTTCTTTTTCGTGTTTTTTTCTACACAATGCTCTCCTGCTATGATTTTTGTGATATACCGTATTTCAACTGTACAGAGTTTCAAGATAAAATAATCCCTGTAATCATCTTTTTGTTTAGATATTCTTCACGGTTGCGATATCGATCAGGGTCAGTTTCTTGATATCGGTGTTCTCCAGGCTGGTCACGAGTGCCCTGGCGGTGTCCATGGCGGTCAGGACGTTAACGCCTGTCTCGATGGCTGTCCTGCGGATGAGGAATCCGTCTCTGGAGTGCTCTACGCCCTGAGACGGGGTATCGATGACAAGGTCGATCTTGTGGCCGAGGATCAGGTCGAGGAGGTTCGGTGACTCCTGCTCGATCTTGTTGGTGCGGATCGCATTTACGCCTGCTTCCTGCAGGACTTTTGCGGTGCCTCGTGTTGCGTAGATGCGGTATCCGATCTTCTCGAATCTTCTGGCGATCTCGATCCCTTCTTCTTTGTCTGCATCTTTCAGTGTCATGATCATATTTTTATGCTTCGGCAGTTTGATACCGGCACCGATAAATGCTTTGTAGAGTGCTTCGTTGAAGGTCTTTGCGATACCGAGGCATTCTCCGGTGGACTTCATTTCCGGGCCAAGGCTGATGTCAGCACCGCGGATCTTCTCGAAGGAGAATACCGGCATTTTGATCGCAATATAGTCTGCTTCCGGTGCAAGTCCGGTCGGATAGCCGAGTTCTTTTAATTTTTTGCCGAGGATCACTCTGGTTGCCAGCGGTACGATCGGGATTCCGGTCACTTTGCTGATGTACGGTACGGTACGGCTGGAACGTGGGTTTACTTCGATGACATATACGTCTTCGCCGCAGACGATGAACTGGATGTTGATCAGTCCGATGACATGCAGGGACTGTGCCAGTTTTCTGGTGTATGCTACGATGGTTGCTTTTACGTGGTCATCAAGGCTCTGTGCCGGGTACACGGAAATACTGTCTCCGGAATGGATTCCGGCACGTTCGATATGCTCCATGATACCAGGGATCAGGATATCTTCGCCGTCGCATACGGCATCGACTTCAATCTCTTTTCCGACCAGATATTTATCTACCAGGATCGGGTGTTCCTGTGCGATCCGGTTGATGATGCCGATGAATTCATCTACATCTTCGTCGTTGATCGCGATCTGCATACCCTGTCCTCCAAGGACGTAGGACGGGCGGACGAGTACCGGATAGCCGAGTTCGTTGGCTGCTTTTTTGGCTTCTTCTGCGGTAAATACGGTGTGGCCTGACGGTCTTGGGATGCCGCATTTCTCCAGAATCTCATCGAACAGTTCACGGTCTTCGGCTGCATCGACGTTCTCTGCGGATGTTCCGAGGATCGGCACGCCCATCTTCATCAGGGCTTCTGTCAGTTTGATCGCGGTCTGTCCGCCGAACTGCACTACGGCTCCGTCCGGTTTTTCGAGGTTTACGATGCTCTCTACGTCTTCCGGTGTCAGTGGCTCGAAATACAGTTTGTCTGCGATGTCGAAGTCGGTACTTACGGTTTCCGGGTTGTTGTTGATGATGATGGTCTCGTATCCTTCTTTTGCAAAGGCCCAGGTACAGTGTACGGAGCAGAAGTCAAACTCGATACCCTGTCCGATACGGATCGGGCCGGAACCAAGGACGAGGACTTTTTTGCGGTCGTTTGTCTCGATGGCTTCGTTTTCGCTGCCGAATACAGAATAGTAGTACGGTGTCTCTGCGGCAAATTCTGCGGCACAGGTATCTACCATTTTGTAGGCTGCTGTGATGCCGTTTGCATAACGCATGTCTTTGATCTCTTCTTCGGTCTTTCCGGTCAGGCGTGCGATCACGTTGTCCGGGAATTCGATGCGTTTTGCTTCTTTTAATAATTCTGCCGTCAGTGGCTGTGTCTTCAGGGCCATTTCCATTTCTGTTAAGATGCACAGTTTGTCGATGAACCATTTGTCGATCCTGGTGATCTCATGGATCTTATCATAGGAAAAGCCTCTTCTGAGTGCTTCTGCGATCACCCAGATACGGCGGTCATCGACTACAGCAAGCTGTCCGGTCAGTTCCTCATCATCCAGGTGTGTGAAATCGTAGGACATCAGACAGTCTACGTGCTGCTCCAGGGAGCGGATGGCTTTCATCAGGGCTCCTTCGAAGTTGTCGCAGATGCTCATGACTTCGCCGGTTGCTTTCATCTGCGTGGTCAGTGTTCTCTTGGCACTGATGAATTTATCGAACGGCAGACGCGGGATCTTGACAACGCAGTAGTCCAGCATCGGCTCGAAACTTGCATATGTTTTGCCTGTGATGGCATTTTTGATCTCATCCAGTGTGTAGCCCAGTGCGATCTTTGCGGCAACTTTTGCGATCGGGTAGCCGGTTGCTTTGGATGCCAGTGCGGAGGAACGGGATACACGAGGGTTTACTTCGATTACGCAGTATTCGAAGCTTTCCGGGTTCAGGGCGTACTGTACGTTGCATCCGCCGGTGATGTTCAGCTCGCTGATGATGTTCAGGGCGGAGGTACGCAGCATCTGATATTCTTTATCGCCCAGGGTCTGGGAAGGTGCTACGACGATACTGTCTCCGGTGTGCACGCCGACCGGGTCGATGTTTTCCATGTTGCAGACGGTGATGCAGTTGCCGGCACTATCCCGCATGACTTCGTACTCGATTTCTTTCCAGCCGGCGATGCAGCGTTCTACCAGAACCTGTCCTACTCGTGACAGACGCAGACCATTTTCGAGGATTTCTACGAGTTCTTCGTAGTTATGGGCGATTCCGCCGCCGCTTCCGCCGAGGGTGTATGCCGGACGCAGTACTACCGGGTATCCGATGATCTTGGTAAATTCTATACCGTCTTCTACGTTTTCTACGACACGGGATGCTGCGATCGGCTCACCGATCTTTTCCATGGTCTGTTTGAATTCCAGGCGGTCTTCTGCTTTTTTGATGGTCTGGGAAGTGGTTCCGATCAGACGTACGTTATTCTCACGTAAGAATCCGGCTTCTTCGAGCTCCATGGCAAGGTTCAGTCCTGCCTGTCCGCCAAGGGTCGGCAGTACGCTGTCCGGTTTTTCTTTCAGAATCAGCTGCTCTACGACTTCTACGGTCAGAGGCTCGATGTATACACGGTCTGCGATATCTTTGTCGGTCATGATCGTTGCCGGGTTTGAGTTCAGAAGTACGACTTCGATGCCTTCTTCTTTCAGGGAACGGCATGCCTGTGTTCCTGCATAGTCAAATTCTGCTGCCTGTCCGATGACAATAGGACCGGAGCCGATTACAAGTACTTTTTTAATATCTGGATTCTTTGGCATTATTCTGACACCTCCATCATTTTCATAAAGCGGTCAAACAGGTAACCGGAATCTAATGGTCCCGGGCATGCTTCCGGGTGGAACTGTACCGTGAAAATATTTTTCCCGGTGTAGGACAGTCCTTCGTTTGTACCGTCGTTTACATTGACAAATGCCGGTACTGCTACGGACGGATCCAGTTTATCGGTATCTACCACATAGCCATGGTTCTGGGAGGAAATGTATACACGGCCGGTCTGCAGATCTTTGACCGGGTGGTTGCCGCCGCGGTGTCCGTATTTCATTTTGTGCGTATCCGCACCGGTTGCCAGTGCCATCAGCTGATGTCCGAGGCAGATTGCAAAGATCGGGATATCAGTATTGTACAGTTTGCGGATCTCTTCAATAATGGAAGTACATTCTTTCGGATCTCCAGGTCCGTTGGAAAGCATGATGCCGTCCGGATTGGATGCTATGATCTCTTCTGCTGTGGTCAGTGCCGGATATACGGTCACTTCGCAGCCGCGTCTGTTCAGATTGCGGGCGATGTTTCTCTTTGCACCGAGGTCAAGAAGTGCTACTTTCGGTCCGTTTCCTTCCAGGACGTATTTCTCTGTGCAGGTCACTTTTTCTACCACTTTGCCTGTATTATATGCTGCGATCTTCGGAAGAACCTCACTTAAATCTTCATATTCGCAGGTGGTGATCATGCCATTCATGGTTCCCTTTTCTCTCAGAATCTTGGTCAGTGCTCTTGTATCGATCCCGGCAATACCAGGAATGTCGTGTTTTTCCAGAAATTCCTGAATCGTTCCTTCACAGCGGAAATTGCTCGGCATTCTGGAAAGTTCGCGAACAATGTATCCGTCCGGCCATGGCTTTGCGGATTCCATATCTTCATAACAGATGCCATAGTTTCCAATCAGCGGATAGGTCATCACAACGGCCTGTCCTGCATAAGATGGATCAGTCAGCACCTCCAGATATCCGGTCATGGATGTGTTAAATACGATCTCGCTGATGATTTCTTTTGTCGATCCGATACTTTTTCCAGTGAAAACAGTACCGTCCTCCAGAATCAAATATGCTTTCATTCGTCTTCCCCTTTCGCGTTTAATCCAATGGTTATTGTATCTTTGTCTGTACCCCGGACTCTAAAAAAGGGTACGTAATAGTAAGTCCCTACTACGCCCCCCTCAGCCCTGGATACATAAATGCTCAAATTGTTAAGATTCTACCACAAGATAATCAAGATTGCAAGTACTTGTTTGCGAATTTTTATGCATTTTTATGATTAGTTATACAAATAATGTCAGGTTCAAAAGCCTGAAAGCACGATGTGCCGGCACAGGAATTGTTTTCTGGCATCTTTTCCGTTCTTCTGCATATACTTTTTCAAGGGAATTTTTGAGGTGTTCTATGGCTACCGGAAAATTACAGATACAGGTTACTTCCCAGCTGCGTGCTACTCCCGTGGAGGATGCCGTAATCGATATTTCAAGCACCGGGGAACCGGATCAGATCCTGGAGAAGGTGACAACGGACAGTGTCGGACAGACGGATACGCTGGAGCTGGAGGCTCCGCCGGAGGAATACAGTTTAAGTCCCGGCGAAATGCAGCCTTACTCGGAGTACAATTTCCGCATTACGGCTCCGGGCTATGAGCCGCTTACGATCTCCGGTGCGGAAATCCTCGCAAATCAGCTGGCTTTGCAGGATATCCGGTTGAAACCGCTCGCCGGCCCGGAAGCATATGACAATGTCGTGATCCCGGCTCACACGCTCTATGGCGATTATCCGCCAAAAATCGCAGAGGCGGAGATCAAACCTCTCTCGCAGAGCGGCGAGATCGTCCTAAGCCGCGTAGTGATCCCGGAATTTATCGTGGTGCACGACGGTGCCCCGACGGACAGCACTGCGGGCGATTATTATGTGCGTTACCGCGATTATATCAAAAATGTGGCTTCCAGCGAAATCTATGCCACCTGGCCGAAGGCTGCCATCCGTGCCAATGTGCTGGCGATCATGTCGTTTACCTTAAACCGTGTATACACGGAATGGTACCGCAATAAAGGATTTGATTTTACGATCACGTCCTCGACGGCATTTGACCACAAATGGATCTACAGCCGAAATATTTTTGAGAGTATCTCGGAGGTTGTGGATGAGCTTTTTGCCGATTATTTATCCCGCCCGAACGTCAAACAGCCGATCCTGACGCAGTACTGCGACGGCAAACGGGTCAGCTGTCCGAACTGGTTGTCACAGTGGGGTTCAAAGTCTCTGGCAGATCAGGGATACACAGCCACAGAAATTCTCCGCTACTACTATGGTGACAACATCTACATTAATTCAGCGGAGGAGATTTCCGGGATTCCTTCTTCCTGGCCTGGATACGATCTCGACATCGGGGCAACCGGGCCGAAAGTGGAGCAGATGCAGGAACAGTTAAATGCGATTTCAAATAATTATCCTCTGATCCCGCGGATCGCCGTAGATGGTATTTACGGAGAAGATACACAGAAGGCGGTGGAAGTTTTTCAGGATATTTTCAATCTTCCGGTGACCGGTATTGTGGACTATCGCACCTGGTATAAAATCCAGGAGATCTATGTCGGCGTGACCCGCATCGCAGAGCTTCGTTAAATATCTTTTTCTGTCTTTACTATATCCGAAATGAACGCAGGACAATAAAAAAGCAGGTCAGACTGTGCATTCTCATCCTGATGAGTGCACATCTGACCTTGCTTTATAATCTACTGATCCGCCGAAAGATAACCGAAATGGCGAAGTGCAAAGCTCACGCCTTCTTCTTCGATCGGCCTGGTCACGTAATCTGCCACTTCTTTGAGCTTATCCACAGCATTTCCCATGGCGATGCCGTTTCCTGCCTTCTCTATCATTTCGTAATCGTTCATGCTGTCTCCAAATGCCACGATGTCAGACCAGTCTTTCTGGTAATAGTCCAGAAGTGCCTGGATGCCGTTTGCCTTGGAAACTTCTTTTGTGATGACATCTGCTCCTCTGCGGTCGGCAAAAAGCGGCGTCTTGATTTCCGGAAATGCTTCCCGGAGCAGATCGGTACCTTTTGGATCGCCAAAGTATGCCAGTCCGTAAAACGGGTGTGTCAGAAGGTTGGACTCGTCTATGTACTCGCGGTCTCCGTCTCCGAAAATCCGCTTTTCATGCTCGATCAGCACTTCTTTGTTGACATAGCAGCCGTATTTGCCGATGTTCATGCCGATGCAGAGATGATGCTCACGGCAGAACTCCATCATGCGGGCGATCAGCTTCGGATCCATGAAGACTTCCCGGATCTTTTTTTCGCCTACGGTTACTTTCTGGCCGTTGCTGTGGACGATTGCATCCGGCTGAAGCTGTTTTTTGTATGCTTTGCTGAATTCACTGTCCATATCGCGACCGGTTGCGACAGCTACCACATGACCTTCTTTTTTCAGTGCTTCCAGATCCTTAAGCACTTTTTCGGAAATGTGAAAAGTCTTGTGATCCAGAAGTGTCATATCTAAATCAAAACAAAATATTTTAGAGCACATTTTTTAAGATTTCTTCCTGTCTTTCTTTGACTGAAGTCTCGCGGATTTTCTTACGCAGCGGCAGAACACATGCCGGTGATACAGACAGTTCGTCGATACCCATTGCCAGGAATGCTTCTGTCATCTCCATATCTGCCCCGAGTTCTCCGCAGATACCAATCCAGATGCCGTTCTTATGTGCATTGTCTGCTGCCATTTTGATCAGACGCAGCAGACCTTTGTGATGCGGATAGTAGAATCCCTCCAGGTTTGCATTCTGTCTGTCTACAGCGGTTGTATACTGTGTCAGGTCGTTTGTTCCGACGCTGAAGAAATCGACTTCTTTTGCCAGATCATCGCTGATCATGGCTGCTGCCGGTGTCTCGATCATGATACCAAGCTGGATCTCTTTGTTGTACGGGATGCCGCTTGCATCTAATTCTGCCATAACACTCTTTACGATCTCTTTGATCTGCAGTACTTCTTCCAGTGCCACGATCATCGGGAACATGATGGCAATGTTTCCAAATGCAGATGCACGCAGCAGAGCACGCAGCTGTGTGCGGAAAATATCCTGCTGTTTCAGGCAGATACGGATCGCACGGTAACCCATTGCCGGATTTTCTTCGTGAGGCAGGTTAAAGTAATCAATCTGCTTGTCTGCTCCGATATCCAGTGTACGGATGATGACCTGTTTCTGTCCCATCGTCTCAGCCACATATTTATATACTTTAAACTGTTCTTCTTCGGTCGGGAAATTGTCATTTTCCAGATACAGAAACTCGCTTCGGAACAGTCCGATGCCTGCTGCATCATTTTTGATCACAGCTCCGATATCAGATGCATTTCCGATATTGGCATACAGTTTTACTTTCTGTCCGTCCAAAGATACGGTCTCTTTTCCGCGGAACTGCTGCAGAAGCTCCTGCTGTGCCAGATACTCCTGTTTCTTTGCCTGATATTCTTTCATGGTCTCTTCATCCGGCTCGATGATCAGGCATCCGTTTGCTCCATCCACGATGGCTTCTTTTCCTTCGTATTTCTCATCCAGTGCATCACCGATACCGATGATTGCCGGGATGTTCATCGTCTTTGCAAGAATTGCGGTATGGGAGTTCGTGGAACCGCCCTGTGTCACAAAAGACAATACCATATCTTTATTGAGCTGTACGGTCTCGCTCGGTGCAAGATCGTCTGATGCAAGAATGACCGGCTTGTCCGTTACCAGTCCGCTCTCACCTGCTCCGGTAAGGATTTTCACTACACGGGCTGAAATATCCTTTACATCAGCAGCACGCTCACGCATATAGTCATCATCCATGGAAGCAAACATCTGTGAGAAATTGTCTCCGGTAACGCTGACTGCATATTCTGCATTTACAGACTGTGTCTGGATCATGTTTTCGATTGCTTCTACATAGTCCAGATCTTCCAGCATGAACTGATGTGTCTGGAAAAGCATGGCATTGCTCTCGCCAACTTCAGAAACGGCTTTGTCATACAGTTCACCGAGTTCTTCAATGGCTTTTGCTTTTGCATTTTCGAAACGCTGGATCTCAGCCTGCGGATCTTCTACTTTTTTTCGCTGTACTACACCGGAATCTCTCTTAAAGAAAGCGATCTCTCCAATTGCGATTCCACCAAAAACACCTTTTCCCTGTAACGTAATCATTAAGTTTCCTCCTCACTTATTTTACTTATGTAATGCTCAGCAACTTCGCAATTACAATCTTTCTTATGAAACACCTGTAATGGTCCGGCAGCAAGTGCTTCGGCCTGCACCGGATCATTACAGACATTTTTTTATTTAGATGCTGTTTCTGTCTCGGTTTCTGCTGTTGTCTCTGCCAGTGTACCGTCTGCATTTTTTACAACGGCATTTTTCTCAAGGATCTCCACTGCTTCATCCTGCAGAATGCTTGCCATGATCGTGCTCTTACCATACTGGCTGATAAATGCATCTACATCTGTTGATCCCATCTGTGCTGCGTATTTGCTTGCTTTTTCCTGGAATTTTTCATCGGAAATCTCAACGCCTTCTGTCTCTGCGATCGCACGCAGTACCATTTCCTGGCCAAGGCTCTGTTTTACGGTTTCTGTCATTTTCTTTACAAATTCTTCTTCCGTCATGCCTACCTGCTGTTCCAGGAAATCTGCATATTCCATGCCATACTGATCTGCGTAGGATTTATAATAGGAGGTAACCTGCTCCAGCTGATAATCGATCATTTCCTGCGGATAATCGTTTACGGTTGCATTCTGGTATGCAAGTGCTACCAGATCATTGAGTTCCTGGTTGTGCTGGTTTTCTTTTTTTGTGTTTTCCAGATCTTCTTTTATATAGTTGTTGTATGCTTCTGCTGTTTTGTATTCATTATTGGAAATTTCCGCTGCAAGCTCATCTGTCAGCTTTGGTGCACGTTTTACGGAATTGATCTTAACGGTAAATACAACTTCTTTGCCTGCCAGGTCGGTGGAACTGTAATCTTCCGGGAAAGTCAGGTTCAGATCTACGGTATCTCCGATCTTTTTGCCAATCAGTCCGTCTTCAAAGCCGTCGATGAAGCTGCCGGAGCCGATCGTCAGGTCGTAGCCTTCTGCTGTGCCGCCGTCAAATGCTTTTCCGTTTAATTTTCCTTCGTAGTCGATGTTTGCCACATCACCGTTTTCTACGGTACCTTCTTTGAGCTCTTCGGATTTGTCGTTGTTGTTTAAGTTTGTCTCAACCTGCTGCTCGACTTCTTCGTCTGTGACATCGATGGATGCCAGTGTTACTTCCAGTCCTTTGTAGTCTCCCAGTTTGACATAATCCAGTGCTTTGTAGTCCGGGCGTTCTGCTGCTTCGGTTGCTGCTTCACTCTCAGATGAGCTGTCTGCGGTTGTCTCAGAAGACGCATCCGATGCTGCTTCGGTTGTGGTGTCTGTATCTTTTGTCGTGTTTCCTGAACATCCTGTCACGGTGATCGCCATGCCAAGAAGCAGGGCTGCGATTACTTTTCTTTTCATTGTAGTTGTTTCTCCTTTCAGATCTTGCGTCGCTTTACATTTCCGGTACCGGTGTCGGTCTTGCTTTATCAAAGACTTCTCCGGCATTAAAAAGATCTTCCAGCATTTCCGGATTGTAATACATACGGTAGCCGTCCAGATTTCTTCTTCCCTGACGCATATAATTTTCTCCAAACTGTACCCAGTACTGCGTGGAATCTACATTACAGTAAATATCAAATCCCATGCTCTTAAGATAAGCGAATTTTTCGTTATCTGATGTGTATGGCTGCCAGTCGCCAAGGTCGGAACCAAAGGCAAAAATGATCACATTGGTGTCTCCGACAAGCGGTTTTACATAGTCCAGCCATTTCTGTGTATCGGTCTGCAGTCTTTCAAGACTTGCTTCGCCAACATTGATATGTCCCCATGTATGACTTGCAAACTCCCATCCTTCTTCTTTCATGGCATCTGCCACTTTTTTCGCCTGCTGTCTTTCCTTTTTCCAGGCTGCTTTGTCGAAATCCGGGTTCTCTTCGAAGAATTTCTCCTGATACTCATCCAGGTCTTTTCTTGTCTTGTATGCGATATCGGTGCGATAACCGAGTATACCGTTGTATCCGGTCAGAGCAATGATTCCCTTATGTCCGTGATAGGAGAAATCCGGATGCTCTTCCACAAAGCGATCGATCAGAGGCACCATATCGTAATCGCCTACTGATATACTTCCGTCATCTTCTTTATATTCATTTTTAATATCGCCATTTTCATCCACGATCAGCTTCGTTGCCATGCCATCACCATCCATATAATGATAGTAACTGACATCGTCCTGTGAAAGGACAAATGCCTTTTTGCCCGGCGGAAGCATGATCTTGCCCGGTGATACGGTACCATCTTCATTGACCGTACACATATCATGCAGACTTACCATCACATATCCTTTGTCATACATAGACTGTGTGATCTTGTTGAACTCATCGATGGTAGTCATAACCTGATTATATCCGGCTTCTTTGGAATCACCATCAAATGCTTTCGAGGTGTCATATATTAATGTATGATAAAATACATGCGTCACCTGGTCAAGTGGATATTCTACAAGCTCCGATTTTGCCTGCTCGTACTCTGCCACTTTATCCTGCATATCCTGACTGTCTGCGAAATCAGAAGATGCCTTTAAAAGCTCAATTGCACCGTCATAATCATACTGTGCTGCCTTTAACTCTGCCTGAGACATGATATCGTCTTCTTTTTTCTGTGCCTGTGTTTCTGTCTCGGCTGCACTCTCTGTGCCTGCGGTATCTGCCGTACTCTCACTTTCAGCACTGGTCGCTGCCTGCTCCCGGTTGTCCCGGAGCTTTTTCTTTTCAAGCATATCTTTTCCAAGAAATGCACACAGGCCAAGGATGATGAACAGAAGAAGGACTATGATCATCCTCCCTATAAACATCTGTCGCCTTTTTCTTTTTTTGCGGGCATCCGCTCGCTTCTGTTTTTCACTTTCGTTCATATTCCCCTCCACACTGGTGATAAATTCGCCCTTCGGGCTGCTTTCTCATGTTTTTACGGGCTCCATAGACATACTGTCCTGCCCACATATTATGATGCTACGGATTGCTCCGCATTTCATGCTCCCGCAATCCTGAAAACATTCGAAATCCGTCCTGGCGGACTACTTTCTCATGTTTTTACGGGTTCCAAAGTCATGCGTTTTCATGTAAACATGAAACGCATGACTTTTTAACCCTTGCATCATAATATCACATCTATAATAGAAATTACCACCCTAAATTGATGATATTCATAAAATTGTAATTATTCGGTACCGCTTCTTGCACTTTCTGCAAATAAATGGTACAATATTGAAATATATGAACTTATTTAGGAGGGTGTACTATGTCTACATTTTGGAATGTCCTCATTGTAATTCTGCTCGTGCTGGTAATCGCACTTGCACTTCTTTATTACTTTGGACAGAAAGCACAGAAAAAACAGGCCGCACAACAGGAACAGCTCGAAGCGACTCGTCAGGTCGTCTCTATGCTTATTATTGATAAGAAACGCCTCAAACTAAAGGAATCTGGTCTTCCTCAGATCGTCATCGATCAGACACCGTGGTATATGCGTCGTACGAAGATCCCGGTTGTCAAAGCAAAGATCGGTCCTAAGATCCAGACGCTGATCAGCGAAACAACTATTTTTGATTCTATTCCGATAAAGAAAGAGATCAAGGCTGTTGTCAGCGGTATCTACATAACTGAGATCAAGAGTGTCCGCGGCGGACGAGTTGAGGCACCGCAGCAGAAAAAGAGCCTGCGTGTCCGTCTTTCCGAAAAGCTTCTTCGCAAGTCAAAAGAGCTCAATGCATCTGCTGCCGAAGATTCCAAGGGAAAGAAAAAGAAGAAATAAAAACTTTCAAGTGCATGCATATCGAGAGATATGGATGCACTTTTTATTTGGAATTTGCACAAATGCTGATACTGCAGTCTGCAATATACTCACTGTTGATCTCCAGTGCGTATTTTACCTGCACATCAATGCTGTCTTCTTTTTCGCTGACATCCAGATGTGTTGCGGAGATCCCGACCAGGAATCTTCCAAATGGGGTGTCGTAATAAGATTCGCTTTTTTTGTCTTTTTCGAACACCATATGCACGTTTGTCATCCCGCGTCTGGTCAGTTCCAGACTGCCGTTTTCGATTTTCAGAAGATTGCGAATCACTTCATTGGAATCTTCCTGTACTTCATCGTACTTGATATAATGGCGGCCGTCTTTTTCAAAGTAGCTGCCGGAAGTGATCACTTCCATCTCTTCACTGTTTTCTTCTCCATCCGGAAATTGTACACCGCTGATGCGGAGCATTATATCTTTTGTCATTTAGTACTCCTCTATGCTGATCTTCTTTGTGGTATTTACATCAAATGGCAGAATCGAATCTGCAAATCTCATAAATTTATCTGCCTGGTCGCTGACATAAAACTGATATTTACGTGCTTCTTCCTGAGACTGGATGTTTGTCAGTCCTTTTTCTGCAAGAAGCTGTTTCAGCTCACGTGCAGTCTCATAAGCCGGATTGACCAGTGTCACCTTTTCTCCGACAATTTCACGCAGTGTGGAACGCAGAAGCGGATAGTGGGTGCATCCAAGAATCAGGGTATCGATGTCCTGCTCCATCAGTTTCCGCAGATATCTGCCCGCAACTTCAAATGTCACCGAGTCTTTCAGCCATCCTTCTTCTACGAGCGGCACAAACAGCGGACATGCCTTGCCGATCACCTGGATCTGCGGGTCCTGTCTGGTGATATAAGAAGAATAAATTCCCGAATTTATTGTTGCTTCTGTGGCGATAACACCGATCTTTTTGTTGTGGGTTGCCTCACATGCTACTTTCGCTCCCGGCTTTACTACACCAATGATCGGAATATCCAGCTCTTTTTCCACATCTTCCAGTGCATAGGCACTTGCCGTATTGCAGGCGATCACGATCGCTTTGACATCCTGTGTTTTTAAAAAGCGGATGATCTGTCTGGAATAACGCAGCACCGTATCTTTTGATTTTGTTCCATAAGGAACACGGGCTGTGTCCCCGAAATATACGATATTCTCTTCCGGCAGGTTTCGCATGATCTCACGAGCCACCGTAAGACCGCCAACGCCGGAATCAAAAACTCCTACCGGAGCATTACATTTGTCACTCATAAATTATTTTCCTCCGAATTAATCCCTTATATTTTACGTCGAACCCCTGTAAATTGCAAGCAGTCCTTTCCCTGCTTAGAAAAAGACCGGTGTTTTCCCGTCAAATGCATAGGCAACCGGTTCTTCTTTTGCAAAGACCGTCTTGCCGTTCGTCCCTTCTGTGATCTCTTCTTTGACAAAGACAAGCTCTTCCTGCGGAACCAGAGTCTCGACGGTCACTTTGTCCGTATACTGAGAATCTGTGATCAGAAGCCCTCTCTGTCCGAGCAGATACTGGATCTTACCGATCCCGGAATAATCGGTTTCCATCGCCAGCAGAAAGCCTTTTTTCTTTTCGAGTACGGTGCTGGCCGCAAGCCCTGCCTGTACGGATTTTGAATACGCACGGACAAGCCCGCCTGTTCCAAGCAGTGTTCCGCCGAAATAACGTGTCACCACAACGGCTGTGTTGTGGATGCCCTCTCCGAGCAGCACGTCCAGCATCGGATGACCTGCTGTCCCTGCCGGTTCCCCGTCGTCACTGCTTCTCTGTATTTCATTATGTTCCCCGATCACAAATGCAGAACAGTTATGTCTGGCATCCCAGTATTTCTTTTTCATCTCTGCAATAAATGCAGATGCTTCCTCCTCCGAGTCCACCGGCTTTACGGTCGCGATAAAACGTGATTTTTTCTCAACGATCTCGCCCTCTCCGCCGCAATAGACAATTTTATATTCTTTCATATGCCAAAACCCTCCGATTAAAATTCCAGAATTCGGTAATACTTATGCTATCTTACCAGAGTCCCCCAAAAGAAGCAACAGCAGAAATCCTCCTTTGCTCTTTCTTTCCTGAAAGTTGTGTGATAAAATACTAAGATGCCAGGGTCAAAAGCCTGAAACCACGATGTGCTTGCACAGGAGTGGTTTTATGGCTTAATGACCCGCCCCAATATGAGCATAAAAGTGGAGCGTAAGCTTCACGATATGCGAATGTTGGGTAGGATTGTGAAAGTACGCAGTACGGAACAATCCGTATGGCATCATGGGTTCCGCTAAATCATGAGAAAGCAGCCATTTTTCGCTGAAAAATGAGCGAATTTTGAATGATTTTGTAGCACATCCTGCTTTTTAAACGTTATCGTTTTTACATAGCAAAACTTACTGTCTTTTTTCGGAGGTATTTTATATGAATTTTGACAAAAACCACGTTGCCCACAAGAAGAGCATTCCAGCGGGAACCAGGATCTTCAGGCGTATTTCGCTTACGGCTCTGAAGATTTTTCTGGTACTTCTGCTGTTTTGCGTCATCCTTGGCACGGCGGCCGGTGTCGGCATGATCAAAGGGCTGATCGCCAGTGCCCCTAACATCGATTCTCTCTCGGTTGCACCGGCAGAATCGGCCACCTACATCTATAACACCGGCAATAAACCGGTCCAGAAGCTTGCCGAATCAACTTCCAACCGTATTCTTGTGAAGCTGGATCAGATCCCGGAGGATCTGCAGCATGCGATCGTTGCCGTCGAGGATGAGCGTTTTTACAAGCATCACGGCATCGATATCCAGGGTATCGCCCGTGCCGCGGTGATCGGCATCACCAGTGGGGATTTCTCAGAGGGTGCCAGTACGATCACGCAGCAGCTGATCAAGAATAATGTTTTTACGGACTGGGTGACGCAGACGGCTCTTTCTCAGAAGCTGCGTCGTAAGTTCCAGGAGCAGTATCTGGCTCTGCAGCTGGAGAAAAAGATGTCGAAGGACCAGATTTTGCAGGATTATCTGAACACGATCAACTTAGGTGCCAGCTCGTACGGCGTACAGGCTGCTGCCAAACGCTATTTTAATAAAGATGTATCTCAGCTGAATCTCTCGGAATCTACGGTCATTGCCGGCATTACACAGAATCCGACGCTGTACAATCCGATCATCAATCCGGATGAGAATGCAAAGCGACGCAAGATCATTCTTCAGAAAATGGTCGATCAGGGCTATATCAGCGAACAGCAGCAGCAGGATGCCCTTGCGGACGATGTGTATTCCCGTATCCAGAAAACGGCTCAGGAGACGGACGAGGTTTCTATTTACAGTTACTATACGGACGCTCTGATCGAACAGGTCATGGATGACCTTGTGGAAGTCAAGGGATACACCAGACAGCAGGCTTACAAAGCTGTTTACTCCGGCGGTCTGAAGATTTATTCCAATCAGGATGAAGAGGTTCAAAAAATCTGCGATGAGGAGTTTGCCAACCCGGAGAATTATCCTTCGGTGACGCTGATCGGTCTCGATTATGCTCTGAGTATCCAGAAATCCGACGGCGAGATTATCAATTACAGCAGTGAAATGCTCCGCAGCTGGTTCCAGAAACAGGACAGCTCTTTTAACATGATGTTTGACGATGAGGAATCTGCAAAAGCTGCCGCAGAGACTTACAAAAACGCTATGGTTGAAAAAGGCGATACTGTGCTTGGCGAGCGTGTTTCTCTTGTTCCGCAGCCACAGGCCTCTGTCGTGATCATCGACAATGAGACCGGATATGTGAAGGCGATCGTCGGCGGACGTGGCGAAAAGGAAGCCAGCCTGACGCTGAACCGTGCCACGGAAACCCGCAGACAGCCTGGTTCGACTTTTAAGATCGTCAGCACATACGCTCCGGCTCTTGATGCCGAGAATATGACGCTTGCTACGGTATTCGACAATGCACCTTACAATTACACAAACGGTGTCCCGGTCAATAACTGGGCAGGTAAAAATGCCTACACCGGACTGACTACGATCCGTCAGGCGATCGCAGGTTCAATTAACGTAGTAGCAGTCAAATGTCTGACCGAGATCACACCGCGGCTTGGTTTTGAGTATGCCGAAGCTCTCGGCATCAGCACACTTTACGATGATGAAAATCTGGACGTACGCCAGCCGCTGGCTCTTGGCGGTATCACGGACGGTGTCGTAAACATCGAGCTGTGCGATGCCTATGCAACGATTGCTAACGGCGGCAAATACAACGAAGCGAAGTTTTATTCCCGTATCGAGGATTCCGAAGGAAAAGTGATCATTGACAACACTCCGGAAGAAAAGACGATTTTAAAGGACAGCACCGCTTTCCTGCTGACACAGGCGATGATGGATGTTGTAAAAGCCGGCGGAACAGCCTCCGATGTCAGCCTCGGCGAGATGCCGATCGCCGGCAAGACCGGTACGACTTCGGACGACCGTGATATCTGGTTTGCCGCATACAGCCCGTATTATACGTGTACGGTCTGGGGCGGCTATGACAACCACGATACGCTCCCGTCCGGCGATCTTTACCACACGTATCACAAAAAACTGTGGACTGCGATCATGAGCCGCATCCACGAAAATCTTCCGGTCAGACAGTTTGAACAGCCGGACAGCGTGGAAACTGCCTATGTATGTAAGAAATCCGGACTGCTCGCCGTGGATGGTGTCTGCACCGGAGATCCGCGAGGCTCCATGGCTTACACGGAATATTTTGCAAAAGGCACGACACCGACCAAGAGCTGCGATGTGCACACGGCTGTAAAGGTCTGCTCTTCCACCGGACTGCTCCCGACTGCGACCTGTACCACGACAACGAAAATCTTTGTCAAACGACCGGCCGGAAGCGAGGGCACAACGGAAGATTCCGCTTATGCTCCGCCAAGTGCGACCTGCAAAGGGCACAACATCCTGGATAAGATCACGGATATCCTGAATCCGAAAAAAGATGCGGCAGATATGGATGCCGATGATTCGAAGAAGGATGGTGCGACCACGCCGGGTTCTGATGCAAATTCCGGTTCAACAACTACACCTGACGGCAATTCCGGCTCCGGCGATTCTTCCGGAAGCGGAGGTACCGGCTCTGGCACAGGTTCCGGCTCCGGCGGCAGCACTTCCGGCGATGGCTCCGGCGGAGACTCCGGAGGCACCACGGCTCCGGGCGGAGATAAGATCCTGGAGATCATTCCATAAAAGCAGCTGCTCTGGTGTTCAAAGCATGTGTTGTCTGAATCTTAAAATTTCATTTGGATACAAAAAATTCCATGAGGATATTACTTAAATCAAGTAAATTCTCATGGAATTTTTATTTATCTCAGTCGGAGAAGACTCTCACTTCTGCAAGTATTGCGGTGCTGACTGCCGTTGTTTTATTACAGCATCAGTTTTGCTGCACCGTAGATACCGGCATCATTGCCCAGTGTTGCCAGTGCAAATTTTGCATCTTTGCAGGATGGAAATGCATATTTTTTGTAATATTTCTCGATATAATCAAAGAGTATCTTTCCGGCTTTGGAGACGCCGCCGCCGATTACAAATACCTGCGGATCTACCACACCTGCGATGTTTGCACATGCAAGACCGAGGTATCTGCCGAATTCTTCTGCGATTTCCTGTGCAACTGCATCGCCTGCTTTTACGGCATCAAAGACGCTTTTTGCACTGACTTCTCCGTCACGCAGAACGGAAGGGGTATCGCAGGATGCCAGCTTTTTGTTTGCCAGATATACAACACCTGTTGCAGATGCAACCTGTTCCAGACATCCGGTGTTGCCACAGTTGCAAGGTTTGTCAACGCTGTCGGTTACATGGATATGTCCGATCTCACCGCCGGCTCCGTTGCTTCCGGTTACGATCTTGCCATTGATGATGATGCCGCCGCCGACACCGGTTCCAAGTGTCACCATAACAACATTGTGATAGCCGACTGCTCCGCCTTTCCACATTTCGCCGAGTGCTGCCACGTTTGCATCGTTTCCGACGCGTACCGCAAGACCTGTCTTTTCGGAAAGCTCTTTGGAAAGTGGTACAAATCCCCAGTGCAGATTGACGGCTACCGGAACGTTGCCTTCTTCATCTGCCGGTCCCGGTACACCAACGCCTGCTCCGACGATCTCTTCTTTGTCCAGACCTTTTTCTGCGATCTTGGCATTCATCGTCTCTGCGATGTCTGCGATGATATTTTCGCCGTTGTTTTCGGTTCTTGTCTTAATTTCCCATTTATCCAGGACTTCTCCGTCTACATTAAAAAGTCCGCATTTTACGGTTGTTCCGCCGATATCGATTCCAAAACAATATTTTTTCATTTCTTCTGCTCCTCTTTTTTCTTTGCAAGTGACTTCTGAACACGGTTATAAAGCTCCTGAGCTGCATTATAACCCATCTTTTTCTGTCTGTGGTTGACAGCAGCAGACTCTACGATCACAGCCAGGCTTCGTCCCGGACGGATCGGAATGGAATGGCATACAACGCGGTTGCCGAGGAACTCGGTGTATTCTTCCTGAAGTCCGAGTCTGTCGTATTCTTTGTCCTTGTCCCACTCTTCCAATTTGATAACCAGGTCAATGGTCTGTGTATTTTTCACGCTCTCCACACCAAATAAGGTCTTGGCATCAATGATACCGATACCGCGAAGCTCGATAAAGTGGCGGGTGATATCCGGAGCACTTCCGACCAGGCTCGCATCGCTGACTTTGCGGATCTCTACGACGTCATCGGATACCAGACGATGGCCTCTCTTGATCAGCTCCAGAGCTGCCTCACTCTTACCGATGCCGCTCTCGCCCATGATCAGGACACCTTCGCCGTATACATCTACCAGCACGCCGTGGATAGAGATACAAGGAGCCAGCTCTACATTCAGCCAGCGGATGATCTCCGCCATAAACGGAGATGTATTTTTCTCTGTGGTAAAGACCGGAATACCGTTCTCTGTGGCGATACGCAGGATATCTTCATCCGGATCCGTTTTTGATGTAAAGATAATGCACGGAACCTTATGGGCACAGAACTGCTCATAGGCATGCACTCTCTGATTTCTCGTCATATGCTCCAGATAAGTAAATTCCACATAACCGACAATCTGTACACGCTCGGATGCGAAATGTTCGAAATATCCGGTCAGCTGCAGTGCCGGTCTGTTGATATCCGGTGTGGTCACCACGATCGATGAAATATCAACATCCGGTGTCAGATTCTTCAGTTCCATGCTTTTTGCAATTTTTGTCAATTCTACACTACTGTTACTGTTCATCTGTTTTTGTCCTTTCCTGTCAGTAAAGCGGACATTCACAATCCGCTTCGCTACTTGCTCATGAACGCACACAACATCGTCAAATCCATGCACGTTCCTTCGATTTCATGCTCTCATTCTATCACATCCGTACACATCATACAAGAAACAAAACAGATTCTGTAAAAAATTGTATACTGTTCACATGAAAATTCAAGAATGCCAGAGGCATTCTTGCTGCATACAATCATCCTTGTTCTTCTTTTTTCTTTTCATGGAAGAAAGCGTAGACTTTTCCTGCACTTAAGGCGGTCATTGAAGGCACTGCTGCCAGTTCCTCTTCGCTCGCCTCGCGGATCGCTTCCAGGGAGAGGAAATGACGCATCAGAGCCTTTCTTCTTGCCGGACCGATACCGTCAATGTCATCCAGGATCGAATGTACCTGATCTTTGCTTCGCAGGGAGCGGTGATACTCGATGGCAAAACGGTGGGCTTCATCCTGCACGCGGGTGATCAGTTTAAATCCCTCGCTGTCGCGGTCGATCGGGATCTCTACGTTATTATAGTACAGGCCTCTGGTGCGGTGCCGGTCATCTTTTACCATACCGCAGACCGGGATGTCAAGATCCAGCTTTTCCAGAACGCCAAGTGCGATATTGACCTGACCGCGGCCGCCGTCCATCATGATCAGATCCGGCAGTTTTCCGAAACTGTCATACTCTTTTTTCTCAGGGTCACTCTCGTGTGTAAAACGTCTTGTCAGGACTTCTTCCATGCTTGCGTAGTCGTTTGGCCCCTGCACGGTTTTGATACGGAATTTGCGGTAATCGCTTCGTTTTGGTTTGCCGCGTTCAAAGACTGCCATGGATCCGACCGACTCGAAACCGCTGATATTGGAAATATCATAGGCTTCCACTCGTACCAGATCTGGCAGATCCAGCCAGCCGGCAATTTCTTTCATCGCCCCGATTGTGCGTCCTTCTTCTCGTTTGATACGATCTTTGTCCTGTCGCAGGACAATCTCTGCATTCTGCGTGGCAAGCTCAACCAGTTTTTCCCTGGTACCTTTTTTCGGTACTTTGATGTGCACCTTCTGCCCTTTTCGCTTTCCGAGCCACTCTTCTAAGACGGACTGATCTTCGATCTCACACGGGATCATGATCTCCCTTGGAATAAACGGCGTGCCGGAATAGAACTGCTTCATAAAACTGGAGATCACGATATTCTGCGAATCGTGCGGTGCGATCCGCAGGAAGAAATGGTCTCTGCCGATCAGCCTGCCCTGTCTGATAAAAAATACCTGGGCTACTGCGTCGCTGCCATCCATTTTCACGGCGATCACATCTTTGTCCTCGCCGTCGCTGCTTGTGATCTTCTGCTTCTGTGCGATCTGGCTGACGCTGTTTTTGAGGTCACGCCAGGTCGCTGCCTCCTCGTACTCCATACGCTCCGAGGCATCCAGCATCCGCTTTTCGAGCATTTTCAGGATTGGTCCGTAGTTTCCATTCAGAAAATCCATCGCTCCGTTTAAGGATCTGCGGTACTCTTCCTGACTGATATAGCCCTGACATGGTGCATCACACTGTTTGATGTGATAATTCAGGCAGGGACGCTCTTTTCCGATATCCTGCGGCAGTCTGCGATTACAGGTACGGACTTTGTAGATCTTACGGATCAGCTCGATCGTATCTTTGACTGCCCCGGCACTGGTGTAGGGTCCGTAATATTTATTTTTATCCTTTTTCATGCTCCTTGAAAACAAAATCCGAGGATATGCCTCCGATGTCGTTACTTTTATAAATGGATAAGTCTTATCATCCTTGAGCATCGTATTGTACTTCGGGCGGTGTTCCTTGATCAGATTGCACTCCAGAACCAGTGCCTCCAGCTCGGAATCCGTCACGATATATTCAAATCTGGCGATCCTTGTGACCATCTGCTCGATTTTGGCACCTTTATTGCGGCTGGTCTGAAAATACTGCCGCACCCTGTTCTTCAGGCTGATCGCCTTGCCCACATAAATAATGGCATCTCTGTCATCATGCATAATATAAACTCCCGGCTTAGCCGGGAGCTTTTTTAATTCTTCCTGAATATCAAACATCTGCTTTTACATCCTCACTTACTCGGTTGCGGTGTCTGCTGTGTTCTCTTTTGAAAGATTTACTTTTGTGCTGTTTTCTTCGGTCTGTATTTCGCTGTTTTTCTGTGCTTCTTCTGCCTGTACTTTACGCAGGATCTCCATAAATTCCTTTCCGGTGATCGTCTCTTTCTCGATCAGGAAAGCGGCGATGTGATCCAGAATACTGCGGTTTGCCGTAAGCATGTCTTTTGCTTCCTGATATGCCTTTTTGAGCATAGCAGTGATCTCTTTATCGACCTCGGCCTGTGTCACCTCACTGCAGTCCAGAACCGTCTGATTATCGAGATACTGGTTTGCCGCACGCTCCAGACCGGTCAGTCCGAATTTCTCAGACATACCGTAGCGTGTGATCATCGAGCGGGCAATGGAAGTTGCTTTCTCGATATCATTGGATGCTCCGGTTGTCACCGAACCAAATACGATCTCCTCTGCTGCACGACCGCCGGTAAATTCTACCAGTCTCGCCCACAGTTCTTCTTTTGTATAGAGGCATTTCTCCTCTTCCGGAATGTTCATAACATAGCCGAGTGCTCCGGATGTACGCGGCACGATCGTGATCTTCTGTACCGGCTCTGCATCTTTTTGCAGTGCACTGACCAGTGCGTGTCCGACTTCATGATAGGAAACGATCTTCCGCTCCTTTTTGCTCAGGATCTTGTTTTTCTTTTCTTTTCCCATCTCAACCAGCTCGACTGCTTCCGATAAATCTGCCTGAGATACGGCACTTCTTCCTGCTTTTACGGCAAGGATGGCTGCTTCATTGACCATATTTGCTAGGTCTGATCCGACAGCTCCGGCTGTTGCCAGGGCGATTTCTTTGAAATTGACCGTCTCATCAAGATTAACGTTCTTTGCGTGTACACGCAGAATATCTTCTCTTCCTTTGAGATCCGGGCGGTCTACAATCACTCGGCGGTCAAAACGTCCCGGACGCAGAAGTGCAGAGTCCAGAACTTCCGGACGGTTCGTTGCTGCAAGGATCAGCACACCTTTGGAGGAATCAAAACCATCCATCTCCGCAAGCAGCTGGTTCAGTGTCTGCTCACGCTCGTCGTTTCCGCCGCCATAACGGCTGTCACGGCTCTTACCGATCGCATCGATCTCATCGATAAAAATGATACACGGTGCACTCTTTTTGGCCTCTTCAAACAGGTCTCGCACACGCGATGCACCGACACCGACAAACATTTCCACGAAATCGGAACCGGAAATGGAGAAGAACGGCACGTGTGCCTCTCCTGCGACTGCCTTTGCCAGCAGTGTCTTACCGGTACCCGGAGGGCCGACAAGCAGTGCTCCTTTCGGCAGCTTCGCTCCGATCTTCACGTATTTCTGCGGATCTTCGAGAAATCCTACGACTTCCTGAAGCGATTCTTTTGCTTCATCCTGTCCGGCAACATCCTGGAAGGTCACACCGGTTTCCTTCTCGCCATAAACTTTTGCCTTGCTCTTGCCGACACCCATGACTCCGCCGCCTGATCCCATACGACGCATGAAAAAGTAGAAAATAAATCCGATCATAACCAGCGGCAGAACATTTGCCACGATATTTAAGATCAGGTAAGAAGAATTGTCCGGTACGGTTTTGCTACACTGTACACCTGCCTTGAGCAGTCGGTCTGTCAGTGTCGGATCGTCCATGATACCTGTATAACAGGTGATCTTCACACCCGGTATTGGCTGATTTTTCAGGTTGATGTCGATTCGGTTGGAACCGATCTCTACAGATTCGACCTCTCCGCGGTCAACCATGTTAATAAACTGATTATAGCTGATCTTACGCTCGGTTGTATCTTTTACCATACTGGTAACGATATTCATGGCAAGCATCACAATCAAAGTAATCACCAGAAAAACCAGAATGCTTTTGCCGCCGCCTTGCTTTTTCCCATTGTTCTTATTGCGACCATTGTCCGGCTGTTTTTGTCCACCCGGTCCCTGTGGTCTGCCAGGACCGCCGCCCTGCATCTGATTGTTGTCCATTTTTGTCCTCCTCATATGCAAACTCCAACTTATCCCATTATAAGTACAGTTTCAGAAGAAATCAATATATAGATTGTGAAAAAAAGCTCACAATTATGAATCTTTTCTAAAAAAACGGTAGCCGAACGGGTATGATTTATTGTATACTAGTGCAAGAGTTACTTTGTAACAAGGAAATGCACGCCGGTTCTTGCGTGCATCCGACTTGAATTTTTAGGAAAGGTTCTTAATCATATGAAAAAAGGATTTGACAACGAAAAATATCTTGCTACACAGTCTCGCTGTATCCGCGAGCGTATTGACAAATTCGGAGACAAACTTTATCTGGAATTTGGCGGAAAGTTATTTGATGACTACCACGCTTCCCGTGTACTGCCGGGATTTGAGCCGGATTCCAAGCTTCAGCTTCTGATGCAGCTGTCCGAGCACGCAGAGATCGTCATCGTCATCAGTGCGGTGGATATTGAAAAAAATAAAATCCGCGGCGACCTCGGCATCACTTACGATACCGATGTACTGCGTCTGATCGACTCTTTCGAAGAACGTGGACTTTTTGTCGGAAGTGTCGTTATCACAAAATACTCCGGACAGACCAGTGCAGACCTGTTTAAACAACGTCTGATCAAACTCGGCATCAAGGTTTACACCCTCTATATGATTCCGGGTTATCCGAATAATGTTTCTCATATCGTAAGTGATGAGGGATTCGGTAAAAATGACTACATCGAAACTTCCCGCCCTCTGGTCGTGATCACTGCCCCTGGTCCTGGAAGCGGAAAGATGGCTACCTGCTTATCTCAGCTTTATCAGGAGCATCGCAGAGGTATCCGTGCCGGATATGCGAAATTCGAGACTTTCCCGATCTGGAACATTCCGCTGAAACATCCGATCAACCTGGCATATGAGGCAGCAACGGCTGACCTGAACGATGTCAACATGATCGACCCGTTCCATCTGGAAGCTTATGGATTTACCACGGTAAACTACAACCGTGATGTGGAAATCTTCCCGGTTTTAAAAGCAATGTTTGAAAAGATCTACGGCGAAAGCCCTTATCAGTCTCCGACTGACATGGGCGTCAACATGGCCGGGAGCGGCATCTGCGATGAGGCACTCTGCCAGGAAGCTTCGCGGCAGGAGATCATCCGCCGCTACTTCGACGCGCTGAACGGACTTCTGACCGGACGCATC
>ENA-OQKN01000128-OQKN01000128.1-human-gut-metagenome-genome-assembly--contig:-NODE-128-length-97885-cov-6.183627_pt1 | contig 97885 bp, 101 predicted proteins | sample MGYA00242776_ERZ504794 | MGnify/ENA primary metagenome ERZ504794 (study PRJEB26092, sample SAMD00036434) | human gut metagenome | host: Homo sapiens | study: EMG produced TPA metagenomics assembly of... | reverse complement strand
TCTGTCTTCCTTCAGATTCCACCTCACGATGGACACCCTTGACTTTGGCTAGTGGTTGGCGGTTGCGATGAACGCCTCCACAGTGGACTTTCACCACCTAGATGTATGCCATGCTTGGCGTACATAAAAAAATCCTGTATTAATTTCATTTACAGGATTTTCTTTTTACTCAGCACTACAAGCTTCTTCTCGAAGATATCCGCAAATCGAAAAATTCGGACAAGTCGGATTACAGGCACGTTGTGCAGCAAGACGTAATTTCGCAGGAACTAATGCTGTAATTTCATCATCATCATATCCTACAACAAAACTGCTTTCATTAATCATTATTGGCCTTTTCAATATAGATGGATTTTCTCGAATGATTTCAATTAATTCTTTCACAGAAATGTCTTCTAAATCTCTATTAAGATTTTGAAAAGCTTTACTCCTAGTTGAAATAATATCTTCCGTTCCATTTTCGCTTCTTTGAAGTAAATATTTAATTTCTTCCTCTTTAAGAAGAGTAGTAAATATATTTTTTTCTACGAATTTCATATCATTATCTTTTAACCATTGTTTAGCTTTTCTACAACTTGCACAACCTGGAGAAGTATAAAGAATAATCATACATTCTTCGCCTCCTTTTCATTCATCTTTTCTTATGATAAATATATTATAGCGAATACATTTATTTTGTAAACCACCTTTAATTAATTTATTTTCCCCTTGTGTTTTATAATTACTAATAGTATGATTAAAGTACAATTTGTTATGCGATGAAAAAGGATTAGTAGAAAAACAGATTTTCTTTAAAGAGAGTTGATGGCTGGTGAGAATCAATAGGAACTGTTATTTGAATTGGGCCTTTAGAGCATGTTCTATTTATAGAACCGGTCGTCACCGTTATCGATGAGTGGCTTGAATAAGCAATTAAGGTGGTACCACGCATAAAGCGTCCTTATAATGGTGCTTTTTTTATTTTTAGGGAGGGTCATAAATGAAAAAAATGTTGAGTGGAATTAAGCCAAGCGGACGTTTGACACTTGGAAACTATATAGGTGCAATCCGCAAATTCGTGGAGTATCAAGATGAGTATGAATTATATGTATTTATTGCGAACCTACACGCTATTACTGTAGCACAAGATAAAGCAGAGTTGAAAAAAAACACAAAGGATTTAATTGCTTTGTATTTAGCTTGCGGTCTTGATCCTAAAAAAGTTACTATCTTTTTACAAAGCGATGTACATGAACATGCTGAACTTGGCTGGATTATGACTTGTAATTCTTATATGGGTGAACTGCAAAGAATGACACAATATAAAGATAAAACTGCAAAAGGTGAAACTGGGATAACAGCTGGACTGTTTACTTATCCATCTTTAATGGCCGCAGACATCCTTTTATATGATGCAGATTATGTACCTGTTGGAATAGATCAAAAACAGCATGTAGAATTGACAAGAAATTTAGCTGAAAGATTTAATAACCGTTATGGTGAAACCTTTGTCATTCCAGAACCAGTAGTTGCCAAAGTTGGGGCTAAGATTTATTCTTTGCAAAATCCAACTAAGAAAATGTCTAAATCAGAAGAAAATCCAAAAGGTACAATTGATTTACTAGATGAACCAAGTCTAGCTCGCAAAAAAGTTATGTCTGCCGTAACTGATTCTTTAGGTATCATCCAATATGATCCGGAAAATCAGCCAGGTATCAGCAATCTATTAACAATTCTTTCTTCCTTAAATGGAGAGTCCATTGAAAGTATTGTAAATAGATATGAAGGAAAAGGATATGGAGAATTCAAAAAAGAAGTTGGACAGCAGGTATTTGACTTTTTATCTGATTTACAGAAGCGCTATAATGAAATCATTGCCAGTGGTATGGCAGAGCAGGTAATTAAGGAAGGAAATGAAAAAGCATCTTTCATTGCTAGAAAAAAACTTTCTAAAGTAAAAAGAAAAATTGGTTTTGAAGTCTTCTAAATCATATTAAACATATAAAAAAGCCATTGACACTTTCGTTATTAAATCAAATGATGTCATTGGCTTTTTATTTTATATAAAAGATAAAATGAGTAGATATCATAAACTACTCATTCTTTGTATATCACCTTTTTATCTAACAGTATAGATTGTCAGACTCATATTTTTATTTCAAAAACATGAAATATCCTAAGACCAAAATACCAAGTACAATTCGATACCATCCAAACACCTTAAAGTCATGTTTCTTAATATATGTCATCAAGAATCGAATAACTATAATAGACACAATGAAGGCAGTAATCATTCCAATTAGTAGAAGTCCCCATTCACCTAAAGAAAATACCAAACCAGCTTTTACTAATTTTAATAAACTAGCTCCAAACATTACAGGAATAGCTAGGAAGAAAGTAAATTCTGCCGCAACAGTACGACTAATTCCAATCATCAATCCTCCAACAATCGTAGCTCCACTTCTACTAGTTCCCGGGAAAATTGCCGCAATTAACTGAAAAATACCAACAATCATCGCATCTTTATAAGACAGATCCTCTAAACTTGTAACTCTTGCACGTCTATTTTTGTTACCATTCTCAATAATAATAAAAGCAATACCGACAAGTACAAGCATGACTGCTACAACAAAGCCATTATATAAATGTGCTTCTAACCAATCATCTAACAAGATACCAACAATAGCTGCCGGAATACAGGCTACTAATATTTTAAACCAAAGATTCATAATATCATAACGAATAAATGGACGATTTTTATTTTTCAAATTAAATGGAAAAATCTTATTCCAATATAACAAAACAACTGCTAAGATTGCCCCTAACTGAATAACAACCAAGAAAACATTCCAAAACTCTTCAGATACCTGTAATTTCAAAAACGGTATTTCTTCAATTAAAATCATATGCCCGGTACTACTGATAGGAAGCCATTCCGTAATTCCTTCAACAATACCATAAATAATTGTTTTTAATACTTCAAAAATATACATTACAACTCTCCTTCTCTAAAATATTCCTTTACAAATTCTTTAAAAGTCTCTCCCCTAACTTCATAGTTTTTATACTGGTCAAAACTACTACAAGCCGGAGATAACAACACAACATCACCAGACTGTGCAATTTGAATTGCTTCTTTTAAAGCCTCTTTCATAGTTTCTGTTGTAATCGTGTTTGTAAAAATATCTTTAAATTTCTCTTTTGTTTCTCCAAAAGAAATACAACATTTTATCTTCTTGTCAAAAACAGATAATTCATCAAATGGAATTCCTTTATCATGTCCTCCTGCAAGCAAAATAATATTTTTTTCAAATGAATTTAACGCCGCCTGTACAGCATGTGTATTGGTTGCCTTGGAATCATTATAAAAACGTACTCCATCTTTTTCTCCAACATATTCTAAACGATGTTCTACCCCATGGAAGTTTTGAAGGGTATGTGCAATATTTTCCGGTGATACACCTAATTTATAAGCCATACATCCCGCAACCATTGCATTCATCAAATTATAATCCCCCACAATTTTTACATCACTTTCATTAAAAAGAGGAATATCCCATAACCAGACAGCTTTATCTTTACGATATAAATCTACATCTTGTCGAGTGAATGAGTAATCTATACAGCGACATGGAATATTTTTTGCATATTGCATAACAGTTTCATCATCAACATTACGTAAAAACCAGTCATTTTCTTTACAGTTCTCATAAATACGCATTTTCGATACATAATAGGAATCAAGTGATGGCATATAATCCAAATGATCTGGAGCAAGATTACATACAACACTTACCTCAGGTGCAAATGTATCAATACCTAAAAGCTGAAAATTGCTCAGTTCTAATGCCACATCTTTTTCTTCCTGTTCATGCTGCAATGCTAACTCGCTTAATGGAAAACCAATATTTCCGGCAACGATAGCTTTTCCATTTGATTTTAACATCTCATAAAGCAATGTAGTTATTGTCGTCTTTCCATTGGTACCAGTCACTGCTCCATAATGAAATTTTTTCGCAAAACGATAACCAATTTCCACTTCTGTAAAAATTGGAATATTTTCATCTACAAAGTATTTCACAAAAGGAACCGTATACTTTATTCCTGGATTTTTTACCACAAATGCCCATTCTTTATTACGTAAATGATCTGGATGTCCACATTCAAACACATGCATTCCAGAAGCAATTAATTCTTCCTTATCTTTAATTTCTGCCATATCTGTAATTGTCACTTCATAATCATGCAAAGACAGCAGTTTAGAAACTGCAACTCCACTTCTAGCTGCACCAATTACCAATACTTTTTCTTTCATTTTATATCACTCCCAACCATAAACCAAGAGCTGCAAACACAAGAGCGATACACCAAAACATTAACACAACCTGCGTTTCTTTCATTCCGCCTAATTCAAAATGATGATGCAAAGGAGACATTCTAAAAACTCTTTTTCCTGTTAATTTAAAACTTGTAACTTGAATGATAACAGACAAGACTTCCATTAAAAATACACCGCCAATTATAATTAACAAAAGTTCCTGTTTTAAAACCATGGCAGTTGCCGCAAGCAAACCTCCAATTGCCAAAGATCCTGTATCTCCCATAAAGATTTTTGCAGGGTGCAAATTAAAACGAAGATAGCCAAGCAATGCCCCGCTTACAGCCAATAAAAACATTGCCAGATCATGTTGTCCTTTCAACAAAGAAAAAATAATGAATGGCGCAATTGCTATTAAAGATGTTCCTGCACACAATCCATCTAATCCATCTGTCAAATTCACCGCATTGCTTTCTGCTGTAAACATAATAAATACCAAAAAGAAATATAAAATCCCTATATTTAAACTAAGATGCAATACAGGTATTTCAATACTTGTATCTGCTACATATGTGTAGCAAATATAGAAAACAACTGCTAAAACAGATTGTAAAAGGAATTTTACAGATGGTTTTAATCCATCATTATTCTTTTTCACTACAATTAAGAAATCATCTAAAAAGCCAATGAAAGCATATCCCAAATAAGCAAACACTACAATCAGCATTTCCGGTGTAGCAAAAGCTTTATAATCTAATATCAGCATAACCAGTATTGGGACAAGTACAAATACAATCCCGCCCATAGTTGGTGTTCCTGTTTTTGCCATATGACTTTTCGGTCCTTCTTTTCGAATGCTTTGTCCAAATTTAATTTTATGTAGAAACGGAATCAGAACTGGCATTACGACCAATGTCAAAACCAGTGCAGCTCCGAATGCAAGCAAATATTTTATTTCCAATTTCATTCCTCCTTATGAAAAAGTTCTTTCACAAAGTCTTCATCATTATAAGGATAAAATACACCATCTATTTCCTGTGTAGACTCTGCTCCTTTTCCAGCGATTACTATTATATCATTTTTTTGGGCAATATTGAAACAATGTTTAATCGCATACTTGCGATTTTCAAAAACCATGTAATTCTCTCCTCCAGCCTCCAGCATATCCAGCAAAATAGAACTAACTTTTTCATATCTTGGATTATCTGCTGTAAAAAAAGCTATATTGCTATATGTCATAGCTATTTGTGCCATATGGCTTCTTTTCTTCTTATCACGATTTCCTCCACATCCTATAATGCAATATAATTTCCCTGAACATATTTCTTTACAATAGGATAAAACTTCTTTTAAAGAACTAGCTGTATGCGCATAATCAATAATCACTGTACATGGTTCTTGACAAATCACCTCCATTCTTCCCTTTTCACTATTTAATCCCTTTACATCTTCCTGCAGTTTTTCATAGGAAATACCTAAAATTCGACATGCTGTAATACATAAAGCCACATTATATACATTCCATTTCCCCAAAAGAGAAGTTGTAAAAGGAATTCCCTGTACCTGCATAGAAACACCTTCTTTAGAATGTTTTTGATGATCAATTACCACATGACAAGATTGATTTCCAACTATAATACAGTTTTTATGATTCACATGCAGTAACTCATCTGTATAAACTCCATCATCGTTGATGATAATTTTTCCACCTTTTTTTAAATACTGATGCAGTTTAAATTTCGTATAACGATAATGCACCTGTGTAAGATGATAATCTAAATGGTCACTGGAAATATTCGTATAAAGTATCAAATCAAACCGCAAAAGACCTATACGTTTTTGATCAATGGCATGAGAGCTCACTTCCATAACTACATGTGTAATTTGTTTTTGTAATGCTTCATGAAACAATTCTGCCAGTATATACATATCAGGAGTCGTATTTCTTATTTCTTGTTTATCCCCATTCATATCTACAAGATGCGTTCCAATACGCAATACCTTATATCCTTCTTTTTTTAATATTTGTGTAAGAAAACAGGCCGTTGTTGTTTTCCCATTAGTTCCACTAATACCAATTACTTTTATATTTTCACAAAGATCTCCATAATAAAACTTTAATATTTCTTTTTGTACCTGTTCAATATTAGAAATGACATAAACATTTTCAAATTCCAACGCATACTCACAAAAAACAACAGCACCTTTTGATAAAGCTTCTTGGATATGCATCATTTGATGAAGATACGTATCTTTGTGACTTATAAACAACCAGTTTTTCTCTACTCTTCGACTATCGTCGCTAATTCCTTGAAGTATACAATCTTTGCCACATTCTTTATGAAGCAAGGCTAAAACATCACTTAACTTTATCGTCTCCAAGATAAATCCATACCTCCCCTCCTTCAGAAGAAAACATCGTTCCTTCCTCTGGCATTTGTTCTATTACATAATCGCCCTCGCCAATAAAGGTAAACGTAACTCCTTCCTGCTGCACTTCTTTTTTCTTTTTTCCTACAAAGTTTTCCACTTTTATATTTTCTGTTTCCGGCCAAACAAGTTTTTTAGGAATTTGATTCTTTGTCTTTTCAACGCCAAGATAAGGTAAAATATCTTCATAACAAGATTTCGCAATAGGGGCAATAACCGTTCCTCCATACAAAACATCATTTTGAGGACTATCTGCTGCGATATATAAAACAATCTGTGGATCATCCATTGGTGCTGCAGATAAAAATGACAATATATAATCAGAAGTGGAATATACTCCATTTTCTGCTTTTTGTGCAGTTCCTGTTTTTCCCCCTATTTTATAACCTTCCATATAAGCCGGTTTTCCACCTCCATTTGCAACGACACTTTCCAAAGCATAACGCATTTGTTTACTTGTTTCTTCTTTAATTACCTGTCTTTTTGGAGTAGGCTTAAATTCTACAAGTGGATCGTGCGTAATAGGATCTAAAACACTTTTCGTAATATAGGGCTGATACAAAGTTCCTCCATTGATAATCGCACTAAATGCTGTTACTAACTGAATAGGAGTTACACTGATTCCTTGTCCAAAAGCAACGGTTGCCTGTTCTAATTCACTCATCTTTTTTTTATCAAACATAATTCCACTGGATTCTCCTGGCAAATCTATGCCTGTTTTCTCTCCAAATCCAAATTTTTTAACATACTCTACTTCTTTATCCAATCCCAATCTTCTTGATATTTCTACAAAGCCTGGATTGCTGGAATTTTCCAATACCTGTAAAAATGTCTGATGTCCATGTCCTCCGGCTTTCCACGATTTAATGCGTGCTCCATTTACCATTTCATACCCCTTGTCATCATACGTATCCTTAAACATATCAAATAGGTTTAAATCTAAAGCACTTGCGAAAATAACCGATTTAAATGTAGATCCTGGTTCATAACTCATCCAAATAGGAAGATTTCGATTATATACATCACAATCATAATCTTCATAATGATTAGGATCAAAATCAGGTTTTGAAACCATTGCGAGAATCTCTCCAGTTTTTGGATTCATTGCCAGTGCTAAAGCCGATTTGGGATGATATTTTTTTACTAAATTATCTACTTCTCTTTCCACAATTCCCTGTATCGTAGAATCAATGGTCAATTGTACATCCATCCCTCTACCTGGAGCTTCGTATCGTTCCTTATACATCTTTACATTATGTCCTTTCGCATCTAAAGGAATCTTTAATGCTCCATTTTGTGCACGCAAAATATTATCATACTGCAGTTCCAATCCTGCTAACCCTTGATTATCAATACCCGTAAATCCTAAAACCTGTGCCAAATAATTATTATTTGGATAATAACGTAAAGAATCCTGTACTAAATAGACCCCATCTAAGCCCAGTTCTTCTATTTTCTTTGCTTTTTTGTCATCAATAAGCCGCCCTTCTGGCTGAATTTTTTGTGTACTTGCTTTCTTAGTTAAGGTTGACTTTATTTTCTTTTCATCTGCTTCCAGTATATCTGCCAGCTGTTTTGCAGTAGTATCTGCATCTTTAATTTGTGCAGGCACCACCATAACAGAAGTACTTGGTACATCATAAGCCAGCTTCTCCCCTTTTGAATCTAAAATACTTCCACGAAGTCCTGCCACAGTAAAATCTCTTTCCCACGACTCTTTCGCTTTTTCCATGATTTCTCCATGATGAAAAAGCTGTTCATATCCTAGTTTTCCTAAAATACAGGCAAATAACATCACGCAGCATAAAAAAATAACTTGTATTCTTTTCTTTACTTTCCAGCGAATCATACATACACCTCATCACAAGTATATGAACGCTTTTCCTAATACATGCGAAAAGCAGCATAACCTCGTATGCTGCTTTTCAGACTTTTGTATTCAGATTGTTAATTAACATGCAGTTCCTCTTTAAAGAACTCATGTAAACTCATTTCTAAACCTTCTGTAATAACAACGATTAGAAAGTCAATGGAGATACGATGATTTCCACTCTCCATTCTGGAAATATGGGATTGCTTAACTCCGATTTTATCGGCCATCTGAATTTGTGTAATACCTCTTTCTTTTCTTAAATCTTTAATTCTTTGAATGATAGCTCGGCGATACTTGTCTGTCATGGTATTTTCCATATAGCATCCCTCTTTTCACATATACCATAACACATATAACATTAGATATCCACCAAATTATATAAATCTTTATAGATTACTTTTTAAATCCCCTTAAATCAATGATATAATTGTGAAATACTAGCTTCTTTTTACCCATTTAGCTATATTGTAGTACAATACTTGTCATACTTTCCAACAACCTTTATAATGGATACATTGGATGATATCACTTAATCCAATTTATTTTTTATTATAGATTGCACATAATAAAAAATATACGTATTCTATAAGCATATCACATAGTATATTAAGGAGGTTTTTCTATGAGACTACAAAATAAAGTTGCTGTTGTTACCGCATCCACACGTGGTATCGGTGCTGCAATCGTTGAGACATTCACAAAAGAAGGTGCAAAGGTGTATATGGCTGTACGCAATCTGGAAAAAGCACAGGAAATGGCAGAACGCCTAAATGCTGAAGGTGGACAGGTATATTGTGTATATAATGATGCTACGAAGCAGGAAACTTATAAAACTATGATTGAAGAAGTAGCACAGAAAGAAGGAAGAATTGATATTCTTGTCAATAACTATGGAGGTTCAGATCCAAGAAAAGATCTGGATATCAAACTTACTACGTATGAAGACTTCATTCAAACATTAGACCAAAATATTGGAAGTGTATTTATTGCCTCACAAGCTGTAATTCCACACATGGCAAAAAATGGTGGTGGAAGCATCATCAATATTTCTTCTATTGGAGGTATTCGACCTGATATATCTCAAATCTCCTATGGTACAAGCAAAGCATCCATTAACTACCTTACAAAGCTAATTGCAGTTCAGACTGCCAGAGATAACATTCGCTGTAATGCTGTTCTTCCAGGAATGACCGCAACCGATGCAGTTATGCAAAACCTTAGCGATGATTTTCAGGAATTTTTCCTAAAACATACACCAATTAAAAGAATGGGAACTCCAGAAGAAATTGCCAAAGCTGTCTTATATTTTGCCAGTGATGAATCTGCATTTACTACAGGACAAATCATGGATGTCTCTGGTGGATTTGGAATGCCAACACCTGTTTTCGGTGATATGATAGCTATGAAGGATAAACGATAATTCAGAATCATATAAAAACAAAAAGAACAATTTTACAAAACTTTATGATAACATAGAGATTACACGATCATAGAATCTCAACTAATCACAAAGCAGTATCAAAAATAGGTACTGCTTTCTTTTTATTTAATTTCATTAAAATTGTTCTTTAATTTTTAAACAATTACTAAGTTTTAAGTATAAAATGATTTTTCTTATAATCAATTAAACCATCTTTCTGCATTTTAGAAAGTTCATTACACATAGAACTACGATCAACATTCAAATAATCCGCTAACTGCTGTCGATTATATGGAATAAGAAAAGAATTGTTTCCATAATATTTAGCACACTGTGAAAAATAAGACATTAATCTATCTCGGATAGATTTTGAACTGGTATGTTGAATCCTTTGCGAAAGCTGAATGTTTTTGTGTGCAAATATGCCTAATAAATTTTTGATAAGTTTTGTATGGAAAAAACAGGTGTTGGAACAGATAGTAAAGACTCTTCCTACATTTAAAAAAAGTATCTCCGTATCTTCTATTGCAGACACTGTAACTAGCATCGCTTGTCCTGGAATACAAGCATATGCTTCAGCGAATACAGAACCAGTAGAAACATTTCCTAAGACGCTGTTATTTCCCCAAATATCATTACAAGATATGATTACCATGCCAGATAGTACAATACCTATGTTCTCTGTAATATTGCCTTCAGAAAGAATTGTTTCTCCTTTTTTATAACTTCGTTTTACCGCATTAAGACAATCCAAAAGCAGTGTTATTTCCTGTTCTTGTAAACCTTGAAACAACTGTGTATTAGACAAATTCATATTTTTTCTCCTTTTGTTGTTAAAACAACAGAATTTCATTTTTGATTATAGTATGCTTAATCTACAAACACAAGAGAAAGGATGGATTTAGAATGATTCGAAAAATTATACAAATAGATGAAGAAAAATGTAATGGCTGCGGTGCATGCGCTGAAGCGTGTCATGAAGGGGCAATCGGTATGGTAAATGGAAAAGCGAAACTTTTAAGAGATGATTATTGTGATGGCTTGGGAGACTGCTTGCCAACATGTCCTACGGAGGCAATTTCCTTTGTGGAACGAGAAGCTGCTGCATATGATGAAAAAGCTGTTTTGGAAAACAGAAAAAACAACTCATTAAACACACAAACAGGCTGTCCTGGAAGCCAAGCATATCGTATAGAACATTTACAGAATACTATTTCTCCAATATGCGAAGAAGCGGTATCACAGCTTGGACAATGGCCTTGTCAGATTAAATTGGTACCAGTTAGCGCCCCATATTTTGATGGTGCAAATTTATTGGTTGCGGCAGATTGCAGTGCATATGCATATGCCAGAATGCACGAGAAATTTATGCGAGGAAATATTACAATCATTGGCTGTCCAAAGCTGGATAATATTGACTACAGTGAAAAACTGACACAAATCATTCAAAACAATGATATTAAGAAAGTAACCATAGTACGAATGGAAGTTCCTTGTTGCGGTGGATTAGAAATGGCAGTAAAAAAAGCGTTACAGGCAAGCGGAAAATTCATACCTTGGCAAGTTGTTACAATATCAATGGATGGTAGAATTTTAGAATAGCACTTACTATCTCGAATTTTCTCATTTATGATTATTTTCATTAATGAAAAATAATTCTAGATATTTCACTAGCAAAAATCCTTAATAAATATTATAAAAGTGGACTTCATCAATCCACTTTTTTGATTAAAAAATGTAATTTAAGCTTAAAAAACGACATTTATATTTTTTTCGTAACCACCTAAAGACTTCTAGATAGTTTCCGCTGTCACTTCCACAATTTCAATTACGTATTTTGGTCAACAATACTACGCTCTCAACATGGCTCGTCTGGATACGCTGAATTTCTTTGATATTTTTCCGATTACGGGAATATATCAATAACCTTTTTCACAGTTTTGCCGTTTGCGGGAATATGTCTATAAACCTGAAATCAGCTTTTACTTTAATAAATAATCGCCTGTATCAGATTTAGAATTTTGAACTATTAAGCATTTCTTAATAGTTGCCTATTGAACTATCCGAAAATTACGGATAGTTGCCTTCCATTTGAACTGTTCGGAATTTCCGAATAGTTGCGATTAATCTAAATTTTCCAGCAGAAACAACGTAGTTAAGATATTCCCCTTACTCTACAGGTGGGTCAAAGTCCTCGTCCGTACACTTGCGGATGATTCGTTTTGTCTTTTCGACAGGTAGCGGAACATTCTCTTCATCGAAGTATTCGATATTCACTACCTCCACAACTGCCTCATGGTTGTCCTTGCCTGCAGGTACAAGCACAAAATCACCAATTTCAATGCTATCATCATCTGTAAGATAATAATAACTCTTATATCCTTCATCAAAGGTAACACTGCAAAAGATGTATTCTGACTTGCGCCGTTTCGCTTTTCCGTAAACCGATGGGTCAAGAATTTCTCCTAAGCCATAGAAACGAATAAAATCAAACACTGTTTCCGCAAAATCTGCGAAATCATCCGGCAGACCATTTTTATCGTAGCTACCTGATATGGTACGGCTTGGATTTTTCTTGTACTCGATTGTTATGGTGTAATCCTTTGCTTCGTTTGGTGTGTCTATCACATCATCGGGATTTCCTTCGATGTGACTAAACAACTCTTCTGCATCAAAATTTTCAAGCAGACTTTCGATTCCACCTTCAATTTCGTACTTGCGGGAAACCTTGCATCCGGTACCAATATTCTGAATATGCTCTAATGTTTCCGTATCTCTGTCAATAATCAAATGTTCAGTATAATCCCAGGTTACAAATTTCCAATCTGCATCTTCCGGTTTATGTCGTGGTTCAATTTTTGTAAACCTGTGGTAATCTAAGGTGATTTTTGTTATCACATCTGGTTTATAGTTTCCATCAAACACATACAAATCATCCATACCAACGGTATCTCGGACAAGGTCTGACAAATCTGTGCCTTCATAGTCAAAGTCTGCACATAAAGAACCTCTGAATTTATATGTGACTCCTTCAGTGTTAGTCAATTCCATAACCCAATCGCCAATATCCGTAGCAAAAATTTCTGTATATTCGTTACTGAAATATGCTGCGATTGCTCCAAACAACTTATCTGCCGCCGACTTATCAATTTTGAAATTCTTACTTCTGGCTTTTTCGTATCGTTCTCCACCACAACCAAAATTATATCCCGAAAACCAAATACGACCTTCATTGTTGATAGTCAAATGCTGCTCCACCTCTTCATCAGGCTCCGGCATAGGACCATAGCAGATATTATTTGATACGATACGCATCTTCTTTAGTGTTCCTTGGAATATAAAGGGGTTCTCTCCGGAGAGCAATGCCAGTCTGCTTAATGCCAGGATAAACCATGCACGGTTTTTGTATTCTAATATTTCGGTTGCATCATATGCCCAATGATTGAAGTAACGCCATCTTGAATATATAGCAGAACCGAGCAAAGGAATATCCGTCACATCATCTATGATTTTATCCAAAGCCTCGTGGTTATGCTCGGCAGCACCATATCGTTCCGAAAAGGCATGACCACAGTCCATATCAAATCCAAGAGCATCGCAATCATCAGCCATCCAATGGTCAACAAGTTCAATATAGTTGATATTTTGGTCTCTGAATTTATCACACCACTTCACGGCAAAATCGTGTATCTGTTTCATATCAGCCACCGTGGTACACCTCCTGTTTTTTATATTTTAGGATTCAAATATGTAATAGGGTTTTGCGCCCCTTGATTCAATTTTAATCCTGCTATAGATTTTCCGTAATAGAATGCCTCATTTATATCATGTGGAATTCCGTTTTCATAGTCCTCATCCACAAAGAAAATACGATTCTCTGTCTGAGGTGTTAAGATTTCATCTTGTCTTGGACGTTTCTCCGGTGCCTCTTTACATTTATACCACTTGGTAGGTTTATAAACAGCCACAATCAAAGAATTATATACACCAAACACATATTCAACAGTTTGAGCATTACTCATTGAGGCTCTCCATACACCTCGAACAGAATCGTAGAGTTCATCAGCTGGAATATCTCTTCGGTAAAGTTTATTAATTTTAATGACAAGAATTTTATGTTTAATATCGTCCTCAGTTAATTCTACTGCACCATATACTTTTTCAAAGTCTTCTACCGATAAAGCCTCCGAAGAATGGTGTCCGGCAACAATATTTGTAAGTCCCACATCACTCACATAGTTAAAAGCATTTATCAATGCCGCCTCGGCTGCAAAAGCCTCTGTTTCCGTAAGATTACTGTTGATGATTATTTTCTTAACCTGTAATCCAAGAGCGTTGATTTCTGAAATAGTTTTCAATTTCAGTTTCTCACTGTTAGGACTGTTAAGGCTTTCTTTTTCATGCTCGAACACTCTGTTCCCAGTGCCTTTACCGATATAAAATATTTGATTTGTTCTTGGGTCAATCAACCCATATACATAATAGTCACCCAATGAGAGTAAACTTTTTTCTGAAAAGTATTCCATAGAAACATCCCTTCATTTAATCCATACTACCGCTACCTTTATTACCACCAAACTCACATCCGTGTACATGGTCATGTCCGTAGTACCAACGGCCGTATCGGTAGCCATAGTGTGGTGGACAGTTGGCACAATCCCCGTTACATCTGCCATTATGCCTATGCCCGTGATTGGATGCAGCACCAGCACCTGCTATGACTGCAAAGAGTGTACCGAAGAAACCTAACTTCGGTGCGGGAGGTTCCGGCACATAGTCATCGATATAGATATCCACTTCTTCAAGGGGTTCTTCTTCGATTTCTTCCTCTTCTTCGTCCTCGTATTCTTCCTCTTCCCGTAAGTCTTCCGGTAGGGTCAGATGTTGTTCCGAGCATATTTGGATAATATCCTCATCCTCTGCAACGCCATACAAGTCCTCCATATCGGCAGAGGTCAATCTGCTGACGGAGTTGTGAAGGGCGGCCGTAGCCAGTTCCTTATCGTTAATGCAGAGAAACTCAATAAGGTCGGAGCAAGAGAATGCCAGTTTTGCTTCCACGGCTTTACGCAACAGACGATTTGCCGCAGGAACATTCACTTGCAATTCAATGATGATTTCTCCAACTTCATCTGCCGTTCCAAGAGATGTTAATGCAGAAAGATTGCGTACCTGTGTACTTTCCGCCCAATCATAGAATTTTTCATAGTATTCGTCCCATGTGTATGTACGCAATCTCAACACCTCTCATCTGCAAAAGTTACTTTTATTTTTTTGGATTTACTTTTCCTTTTGTAACAATAACAACCGCAAAACTTGCAACTGCTCCTGCAACTCCAGCAGCCGCTTTTAATCCATTTTTTACACCTTGTACCTGTGCATTTCTGCAGGATTCACATTTCTTGTGTTTATATCCTTCTGGAAGTGGTTTTTGACACTTTTTGCATACCTTATTCTCCATCGTCTTCTCCTTCTAACAGAGGCACATTCTCTACGCAAGGGAGTGCCTGTATTTTTTGCTTAATATCGGGTAACGTTTTAGACCAGTAATTCTCTGGTGCGGGGTCTATCAAATCCAATCTTTGTACTAAGCCTTCCGTTGACAAATATGCACTCTGTAAATATCCCGCATAGTATTGGAGACTCTGACGTGCTGCTGCACTTTCACCCAATTCCTGATATGCCATAGCCTCTGCCAATGAAACCATATTCACAGCAGATAAACTTTCGCGGATTTCATTCATTCGCAGACTTATCTTTTCCGGGTTAGCACCAGATATTAGTTTGCCCCAAAACGATTCCGGCTGTTCTTTTATAAAGGTTAAATTGGCATTTTGACTTTGCATCAACAAGTTTCGGCTATCTTCCGCATCGGAGGCAATCCTCAAAAGAGCTATTGCCTTTAATTCCGGATTTTTAATCTGCATAGCTTGTAACAACTTTTGCTGACAACTATAAGCCATTGCAAGTCTGTCAAATTCCTGTCCTTGTCTTACTTCTTCGATGGCTAACTGAACCGTGTGGATTTCTTCCGCAATTTGAGCCATCTGCATTTGGGTTGCATAACTGGTCATTGCTTCTGATAATGCCGGAGACAGGTCAACGCTCTTCAGTGAAATCGTTGATACAATTTTATTTGTTTCTGGGTTAACAAGATTAGCCATGAGTGTGCCGTCTTTTTTCGTCATGAGTTTTAAGGCACCGTTGGCAATCTGTGTCTTCTGTTCATCCGTCAAAATAGCTTGGAATGCCTGTTCTGGAATGCTTGCTTTTACCATATTGATAAAGGCGGGGGCAGTATATAACATTTCCTCGATTTTTTTGAACGCTTTTTTAGCACCCTTCAGTAACGGTTTCGCCACTTCCGGCATATCCGAAAAATGCTCAACTACTTCATAACTATAGTCTTCAGCATCAATTACTTCTATATCATCTGGAGAGATATAAATTGTTTCTTCCATAAAAGTTCGTTCCTTTCTGTTGTTCTCTATAACAACGCTTGTAAATTTTGCGAAGAAAACATCTTGCAAATAAGAACTTATCCCTCTCGTTTCACATATGTCAGTTCAATATCGTACCCAAGAGCCTCCATCATTTTAATAAAGGTGTTGTTAACCACACCGTCCTGTTTTTTGATGATACGATTTACATATTGACCCGTAGTTCCAATAGTTTCAGCAAGCTGCGCCTGCGTAGTTTCGTTCTCTATACACTTTACTTTTACATCTACTTCTATATTATTTCTAATCATACATTTGCCACTCCTATTCGCAAGGCTTGTTAGTTCTAACACAAATAAGATAATTTATTATACCACAAAATTCTCCGAATTACAATACATCCGCCAAAACTGCCTATGAACTTTTTGTAACAGAAAACACCCTGCATTTCTGCAAGGTGCTGACTGTAGGGAATATTCTCTTATCTTCTCACATCCAGGCTTGTGCCGGATTTAAACTCAACCGTAACCTTTTCTTCGTAGACCGTTATTTTCTCAATCAGCCTGCGAACCAACCGCTCATCGTATTCGGTGATGTCCTGTGTCTGCTCGGCAAGGAACTGCTGCATTTCACTGATTCGCTGTTTTACACCTTCACGCTCGGCATTATCCACCAAGGCACTCTGCCTTGCTTCTCGGAGTCGATAAATCTCATCTGCAATGCTGTCGTAATTGCCCTTGGAATTTGCTATCTTGAGCAGTTCCTTTTGCAGTTCTTCCAAACGGCTATCGATTTCAGCAAGGGGAATGCCGTCTGCCCCGGTAAGCACCGCCTCCACATTCTTCTGTAAGGTTTCGTTCATGGTATCCTTTCTGGCAAGCACCCTGTTAATGGCTCTTATCACAAGGCTTTGCAGTTCAGACTCGTGAATGGCATCGGCATCACAGGTTCCGGGACCGTTCTCCATTCTGGTGCAGCAACGCCACACAATCGATTTGTTGCCCCTGTTGTTCCAGACCACCCTGCGGTAAATCTCCCCACACTTGGAGCAATACACGATGCTGGAAAGTGCGTATTTACTGCTATAAACACGCTTTTTTCTGTCTTTTCCGCTGTGGAGATTAGAACGCCTAATCATTTCTTCCTGCACCTGCATATAAAGGTCACGGGGAATAATGGCTTCGTGGCTGTTTTCCACATAGTATTGTGGCACCAAACCGTTATTCGGAACACGCTTTTTCTCCAGGAAATCCACCGTGTAGGTTTTCTGAAGAAGGGCGTCACCAATGTATTTTTCATTCTTTAGGATTTTCTGCAAGGTTTCTGCTCTCCATTTGGTCTTTCCGGCGCCAGTCAGAATGCCGTCAGCCTCCAAGCCTCTTGCAATCTGCTGCAGACTTGCACCCTCAAGGTATTCTCTGAATATGCGTTTGACAACTTCCGCCTCTTTTGGCTCAACAATCAACTGACCATTCTCATCTTTGGTAAATCCAAGAAAACGGTTGTGGTTAACTGTAATCTGTCCCTGTTGGTATCGGTACTGAAAACCCAACTTCACATTCTGCGAAAGCGACTGGCTTTCCTGCTGTGCAAGGCTCGCCATAATGGTAAGCAGAACCTCGCCCTTGGCATCCATCGTGTTGATATTTTCTTTTTCAAAATACACGGGGATGTTCTTTTCTTTAAGCTGTCGGATGTATTTAAGGCAGTCCAGGGTATTTCGGGCAAATCGGCTGATGGACTTGGTAACAATCATGTCGATTTTACCCGCCATCGCCTCATCAATCATGCGGTTGAACTCCTCACGTTTTTTGGTGTTAGTGCCTGTTATTCCATCGTCAGCGAAAATTCCGGCAAACTCCCATTCGGGATTTTTACGAATATAATCGGTGTAATGCTCCACCTGTGCCTCGTAACTGGTAGCCTGCTCATCGCTGTCCGTGGAAACACGGCAGTAGGCTGCCACACGGAGTTTTGGTACTTCGGATTCCTTTGCAGTGTTACCGACACGTCTTCGTGCCGGAATCACGGTAATATTCTTAGTCTGTTGCATTCATTTCAACCTCGCTTTCTATCAGACTATAGGCGTATTCAGCCTGTTCAAAAGGGTCGTAGAAGACCTTTTTCTGCTTTCCCATTGTAAAACGCAGGGGAGCAGAAGGAGTTTCTTTAACCTTTAATTCTCTGACCCTGCCAAGCTGACTGGCTCTCGACTGGCGTTCCTCTTCCGCCTTGTCGAACAGTTCCTGATCTATAATGGCGGGATAATAATCATCCCCAAGGTAATGAGTGTTTCGGAGCATTCGTCCGGCACTGCCGTGAAACATCTTCAAGCCTACCGTTTCGGCAGCCACCTTCAGTGCTTTGCCGGAAATATATTCTTTGAAGAAAGTTCTGACCTGTTCTGCCTGGGTTTCATCTACCACAGCCTTGCCATCCTCAATGCGATATCCGTAGGGAATATGTGCTGTCATTTACATCACCAACCTTTCCGCTAAATTCAGTCCACAGTTCAAGTGGAACACAATCTTTTCTCTTGACTCAACCGTAATGCTATCCACAAATTCAAGGAACATCTCATCTGAAAACACTGTCAGCATCTCGCCCTTGGAAGTAAAAGCCATCAGCTTTTGCAATTCCTTCATTCTGACCTTATCTCCACCAACGAAGCTGACCAGTTTTTCCTTTTCTGCTCGTAGTCGTTGTTCCTCCGTCACCAGTGCGTTGTTTTCCTTATTAAAGACGGCAGGCTCCAAGACACCCGTTGCCATGAGGTTTGTAAGAATCTGCTTTCTGTCGATGTTGCTTTCAATCTGGATTTCCAATTCCTGAATGCGGAGCAACCTGTCTTTATCATCCATGCCACGCAGGTTTCGCAGGAGCGGTTTCAATATTACATTGTGACCATAGACCAGTTTGTTCATCATGGTAAGGAACGCCAACTTAATGCCCTCATCGGAAATGTAAAGCATTGAACAATCCGCTTTGCTTTCCAGGTGCGTTGTGCAAGTCCAAGCCACATAATCTCCGCTCGGCTTGTAATGCTGCCTACGCTTGAAGGTGCCACCACATTCTCCACACTTAATTTTTCCGGAGAAACCATATCGGTTCTGATATCTGTAGGTGTCTGTTCCGTTGCCTTTTTCCATTGCCCTTTGGTCGAGAACCGCACGGACTCTGTCAAAATCCTCATGGCTGATAATCGGCTCATGATGGTTTTCGCAAAAGAAACGGTCACGCTCACCGTAATTGACATGACGGTTAAAACTGCTGTCACTATAGGTTTTCTGAAAAATTACATCGCCCGTGTACTTCTCATTGGTAAGAATGGCTTTCACTGCACCCGCACCCCATTTGCCATTTTTCTTGGTCTTAATCCCTCTGGCATTCAATTCCTTGGCTATGGCGTGTGTACCTTTACCCGCAAGGCAGGATGCGAAAATCTCTTTTACAACTTCCGCCTGTTCCGGCACAATGACCATAGTGCCGTTATCGTTGTCATAGCCGTAGGGAGGATAGGAGATAATGAAAGTGCCGTTCTGAAAGCGTTTCTGCACCGACCACTTACTGTTTTCGGAAATGGAAACCGACTCGCTTTCTGCAAGGCTGCTCAAGATGGAAAGCATCAACTCACTCTCCATAGAACCTGTATTGATATTCTCTTTCTCGAAGTAAATGAAAATACCAAGTTCTAACAGTCTACGCACCATCGCAAGACAATCTGTGGTGTTTCGGGCAAATCGGCTGATAGACTTGGTTATAATAAACTCAATCTTACCGTCCTCACAGGCATCAATCATGGAAAGCAGTCCGGCACGGACATCCTTCTTCGTGCCTGTGATACCCTCGTCATAGTAAAGACCCACATACTCCCATTCGTCATTGGAACGGATGTAGTTTTCATAATGTGCCTTTTGTGCTTCAAGGCTGATAAGCTGCTCATCACTTGCCGTAGATACACGGCAGTAGGCGGCAACCTTTAATTTTTTCTTTTGAACCAGGGTTTCGTTTACCCCGATTTTTGTTATCCTTTTCATCAACTCACCTCGCTTTTTGGGTAGTGATATATTCCCGTACTATTGCGGAATTATCAAGTCATTTAGCCCATAATCTCCGCCAAAAATGGGGAGAAAGTTTTGCGATTATAAGCCGATATTTTGTGGAATTCATCCACAGAAATCATGCCGAATAAGAACATGGTTTCAAGCATCTGCTGTGCCCTGTAATAGTCAAATTCTCGCTGCAATTCCTCCTGTGTGATTTCGTGTGCCACGGCGTTAGGTATCTGAAAATTCTCAATCTGTTTTACTTCCATAATGATTCCTCCAGTCTTGGGAACGGTGGAAATGTTCCCTCTGCCTATAAGCGAAAAGACAGGATAAATCGAACCCCCTCAAGGCAAAAAAATAATGCCCTCCAAGGAAAAATCCTCAGAGGGCATCGTGTTAGTTAGGGATTTTCAGTTTCCAACCGCTGTAAATCACATTGGAAGAAAGTCCGTTCAGTTTCTTGATTTCCGTGTATTTGCTGCCTTTGCCGAGATACTTCACGGCAATATCCCAAAGGGTATCGCCCTTGACCACCGTGTGAACACGGTAATCCGGCTCGGCTGTGCTGTTGGCAGGATAAATGGCAGTGCCGTCATTGGCAAAAACAAAAGTGCCTGGGTTCTTATCTGCCGCCGCCTTTGCATTGGAAAGAATACGATAAGCGCCCACCTGGGACTTGCTGTCCTTCCAAGTCTTACGCACACGGTAATAACCCGTAGTCAGTTTTTCAGGATAAGTCACCGTAGGTTCGGCAGGAGTTTCATCCTTCTCTTCATCGGCAGTCACCAAGAGAGCCTTTACCTCGGCACGGAAGGTATCCATGCTCTTGCCGTGCTTTGGAAACCAGTGCATCACATCGCCGTGGTTGGATGCCACGCCCTGTTTGTAACCCTCGGAGTGGCAGATGATGTTCTGCTCGGTCAAACCATACTCTTTGCAAAGGTAGGCACAAAGTTCAACGGCCTCACGATACACCTTCTTGAAGTAGGCATAATCCGTAAGACCGTCCTCGCAGATTTCAAATCCGATATGGGTGTTGTTTGCACTGCCCCCGGCGTGCCATCCACGATGATTCCAAGGGAGCGTTTGGTATGTGGCAATCGTACCGTCAGCCAGTTTGCCGATAAAGGCATGAACGCAGACCTCTCTGCCGCCGGGATGATAAGTATTCCAATGATTGCCGTACTGGTTCTTGCCAAGCAAACCATCATCGGGTCCCACATATCGTTTCAGATTAGGGTTGTTGGCACCCGTAGAATGAACCATGATGCCTTTAACCGTGATTTTCCTGCCTGCCTTGTAGCAGGCATTTTCCGTTAAAATGAGTTTGTGTAAATTCATGTTACTTTCCCTCGCTTTCCTTATTGTCGCGGTCATGGAGCTGCTCCAGGATATCCTTCATCTTCTCCGGAATCGGCAAACCAAGGTGGGATGCGTTTTCCAAAAGGCTGACGCCCTCATTAGAGATATAGAAGAAAATAACCGCCGTTCTCAATACGCTGCCGTCACCAATGACGTTGGCATCAAGGACATGAGCAATGCCGACCATCGCAAAAATCAACACTTTTCGACAAATACCCTTGAATCCGACCGAACTGGAAAGGTTCTTGTCCACCACGGCACACATGACTCCCGTGATGTAATCCACAACCACGAAAATAATCAGTGCATAAAGCAGACCGTCAAACCCGCCAAGAAACCAGCCGAGCCAACCACCGATGGCGGCAAAGATGATTTGAATGGTGTTCCATAAATCCTTCATAGTAAAATCCTCGCTTTCATAATTTTTTGTATGCAAAAAGGGCACCTGCCCAATTGCAGATACCCCTTAAAGCCGTTATTCAGTTTGTTTAGGCAGCCACTCCCAGACTCGCATATCTTCCTGTCCAAGGGACCACATACACATCCCTCGCAGTTTCCATCGGTATGCCGCCTGGTTCGCCCAATAGATCAGGCTGTCCACATCCTGATAGTACAGAATGGAAAAGCCGTCCGAGTCCCCAAGGAACAATCGTGAAATCCATATATTGATGTCCCTTGGGATGATTTTTGCCGTATAGTCATTCCCGCACTCAAGCGGCATGATGTGAGAATGATAGAACTCATAGTCCAACGAAATATCCTCACTGCGGGTATTGTACTCTTCCACATCGGAAGTCAGCGTGAACACCTGGAACTCCTCATCCCATGTGCAGTTGCTACGCTCAATTCTGCCAAAGGAAGTCTCCGTTCCGTCCGGCATTACCACATCGAACCTCTCATACGGCTCGTATGTCCAAGCATCGCCCAAACGGAGCAGTTGGCAGTTGATTTGGTTATCGGAACGGATGCCTGCATAACCACTTCCACCGCTGACCGTTGCCGTAAATCGGAGTGTATTGGATGCAGAGGAATAGACCCTCACGGTATTTCCACGCTTACGCATCTCAATGGTATAAACATTGGGATTGGTACGCAGGTCAGCCTTTGCGGTTTTGGAGAAATCGGTAGCATAACTGCCTTTGAGCGTTGACCCCTCATATAGTTCAATGCACTGGCTGTCATAATTAAAACAGCAAAACAGCGAACCGAGGAACACACCCGCTTTGCCACCGCCGTCTTCCGGGAAGATAATCTGCGCCCTCAGATGGATATCTGAAAAGCCGTTATAGTTCCACGCAAGCTGACCGTAACCCTCAAGCTGTGAGTATGGTCTGCTTGTATCTCCGTAGGGCAAATCCTCCTGCCACACATCCCATTCCCCGGAAAGTACCGTCCAGTAGCTTTCCGGTATCTTTTCTTCATCACGGAAGTCCTCATACCAAACCAGTGCCGAGTCAGGCTTTCTGCGTAGCATTTCCAAGGTCAGCTTGAACCCTGTGGCGGGACCCACCATATCGCCGTTGACGTCTTTGAACTTTCTCGGAGCGAGGGTGTATTCCGCTTGCCCTGCAGTCGGCTCTTCAGAGAAGTCAGTGCAAACACGAAAACCATAGAACTGCACACCGTTGACACCAACCGAAATGGTCAGTGTATGCTCTCCGGCAGATAGGCTTACTCCCTTGGCAAGCGTAGTCCAGAAGGTAGTCCTCCAATATGGCCACCAAATCCTGTCCTCGGAAAAGTGAACGGTGCTGCCGTCCAACGATGCGTAAATGCTGTTTTTATCCCAAAACGGATAGCACAGGCGAATGGCAACATCGTAAGTGCCGCCCTCGTCGATAGTAAATTTGTAAGTGGCAGTACCCTCATCACCGAGCGTCACCAATGTTTCAGATACGGAAACCACACCACCGTAGCTGTCCGGCTCTGCATTGCGGTCGATGATGATATCGCCAAACTCCGTCTTTTGCTGTTTGGCATAAGCCGTCAGATAACGTCTGCGGTTATACACCTCTGCCATCTGCGGATATTCCTTGTAAACGGCATCTCTGCCTTCCATGTAGTCATACACATGAGGCAATGCCCACGGTCCCATATCGTAGTCATCCCAATAGGAAACGATAGGGATAAACGGTTGCGGAGGTGCATCGTCCGTAAAGTTATACAGACCCTGCATCCAGTATTTCGCAGCATAATAGGTGTGGGAAGTACCCCTGTAATACTTACCCAAGTTCTCCGGAGTATCGTAAATCTGCCAGTTCCACCCGTAGGCAGGCATACCGAGGAACACTTTGTCGGGGTTCATCACCTGGGTAGCATAATCATAAATGCCCTCAAGCCAACTTCTCGGAGAAACAGGCCCCGGAGCAGAACCCGCCCAAGCCATACCGTAACTCATGATGGATGCCGTATCACAGTATTGGTCGAGGTCACCGTATACGCACCAGTTCTCACCACCGACCGAACCGTTGACCGAAGTCATACCCGGCAGGCAGATGTTCATCTCCTTGGTGGAGTCATATGCTTTGACCGTTTCGTAGATGTGCTTGAACATTGCCGTGGACACTTCGTGGGTGGAATATCCATCGCCTTTTTCAAGGTCAATATCCACGCCGTTGCACCACGGATATTTCTCCATAATACGGATAAGTTCCGAGCAGAAGGTGTCCTGTGCGCCGTCCGTATTATCACGGATAGCCTTAAAAATGCTGTTCGCACCGTCATTGGCAACGGTAAGCAACCAACGGATGTGTGGCCACTTTTCGATATAGGTCAGCATATTGCTAATAGCAACACCGCTTTCAGTAATCGTTCCCGTGGCGTCCACTTTGAAAGAAAACAGACCGATGGTGTCGATGCGGTCACCGTAATCACGGAGTGCCTGATACATTCGGGGGTTGCCCATAAATGTCCACACCATGATACGTTTGCCTTTTAATTTATCCCTCAAATCGACACACCTCCATCCGTCATTTGCTGCAACTCAAAAAGAACCCTGGCAGACTTGCCGTCCTCCAAGGTGACCATGTGCTTGGAATCCCAAGCGGCACTGTATTGATAAAATCCCTCTTTTGGCTCGGTCACACCGTTCTTGGTGCATTCTCTGACCGAAGCAAGAAGGGCAAGGTCATCCTCCGCAGACAGAGCATTTGGGAATGTGACCTTTTGACCACCAACGCCCTGGGCAAGCTGCACCGAGCCTGCCGCCATATCGGATTTCGGATAGATATGGACATCCAAGCCGCCGGAGGTATCGCCCACATTGCAGATGATGACCGTTTCCTTGGAGCGAACCACACCGTTGAACCACACCTTGGTGTCTTCCGTGAGTCTGCTTTCGGTGTGTGGCACATAGCCTGTCAGTGCCGGTCCCTCCTGCAGCATAAGGTCGGTAAACCAAATCGTGCCGGAGCAGTTGGTAAGGGTAGGTTTTACCGTAACGCTCACAACACGCATATCCTGTTTCTTGTTTATGACCTCTGCCAGTCGGATAAAAACGGGATTAGCCATCCAGCACCCATTTCATCTCACAGGGATGACCTACCCATCCCGTGGCTACAGAACCCGGCTGTAGCAAGAGGTCTGTTATATATAAAGTGCCTGTGCAGTTGGTAATGCACACACGCACCGTAATGGATTTGACCTTAGAGGAATATCCGCTTGGTGTAATCTTTTCCTGTGTTTTAGAAAAATAAGCCATAGACACCTCCATCAGTACAAATCAATAAATCTTGTTTCCGTGCTGCCGTCCTCATATTCAATGACCACCTCAATGCCGACCTGTGCATCATCAGACAGCTTTTCCAGATCTTCCGAGGCAATCTGCGCCGACAGTGTATAACTGCTGCGGTTGGACGGATACACGGTCTGGGCAAGACTTAAGGTCATGCCTTCCACACCCACAGCCTTAAAGGATGCCGTGCCGGATGCACCGTTTTCTCCGTCAGCCTCAAAACCGGAACTGACCCAATAAGCAAGGCCGTCATCGGCACGGGAGTTACGCAGATGATTAAATGGCACAAGTTCACGGATATCGTTGTTGGATACCATTCCTGTGCCTTCCAATGCATCGGCAATGGTATCAATGGAACTGACCGAACTGCCAAGGTTCTTCAGCGTGGTGGAAAGTTCCAGCACCGTGTTCCAAGGCTCCTGCAGATTGTATTCACGGCGCACGATACGAGTGGTAACCGAGAGTCCCAAATCCTTATCCTCCACACGAACATAATCACCCAAGTTCCAAGCCTCATGCTCATAACCAGTCAGAACCGACAAGTCCATCGCATTCAGCACATAGGAAACGGACGGCTTGCAGTATTCCGCAAGGCGCATAGCCGTGTATTCCTTCATCTGATAAGGATTGGTAAAGGAAGAACAGTCCAAAGTGGTAATACGCACTTCCTTGGAATAGGTGAAATCCTCAAGATAGGGTTTGCCACCGTTGATGTCAGCAAAGGTCATGCCATTGGCACCCGTGGCATAAAGCCTTGTAACAAGGGAACGGGTATCCACCACACGCTCGATGCTTTTCATGTTCTTCTTGTAGGCAAACAAGGCACCGCTGTCCTTGCCGTTTACCGTCAGCAGATGCACCAATCGGTTCGGACAGTCAAAAACAAGGTCGCCGCCGTGAAGATTGGCAATGCTGCGAAGAATGGAAAGTGCGTTTTTCTCCGTGGAAGTCCATGTACGCTTGGAGGTCACATTGACCGTTCCCACGCTCCACTCGGTATCAGCCAGGGCATACGCCATAGCCACATCCGCTGTTTCCGCATCAAATTTCTTTTCTTCCTTACGGACGGAAAAGGTCAAATCATAAAACTCCGCCTCGGCATAAATCTGCGTAACCGTGTTTCCGGTGCTGTCCTTCACATCGGTAATGGTACGCACCTTATATACATCATCTACGATCTGGATTTTCTTTTCGTTTTCCAGATACTTTCGTTTGCCGTCACGGAACGGAATACTGAAGGTCAGCGTATCCTCACCGTTGATTTCACCCGTAACGATGATATCGTAAGCATTCTCCAAAATGGCCTCCCACGCACCGTTATCATCAAGCACCACAGGACGGGCATAGCCGATTTTCTCATAGGGAGCCTTGGGAATATCATAAAGGCGGATATCAATGAGTTTCGGTGTTTTGCTTGTGTCCGTAGTAGTCAGCGTGACCTTAAAACGGATATAGTTTCTGTTCGGAGATTGCAGCTTGCCATCCGTTCCAACGGCGACCCAATCACTCCAATCGATAAGGTCATCACTGGTGGAGGTTTCCACTGACGCCACAGCCGTTGTACCTGCCACATACTCACTTGTATAGGACACCTTGCCCGTGCCGGAAAGATTGCACTCTGCTGCCTTGGTATAAAGAATACCGCTTTCGGGGTAGACACCATCTGTTGCTTTCAGCGTTACACCGCTTGCATCGGTAAGGGCATCCACATCAGCGGAACTGTCAGCACCGTTGCAGAGAATGATGGCGTTGAAATAATCCACCAAATCATCTGCGTTAAGTGGAGAGTCGCAGTCCAGGAACCACTCATCAAAACCACCTGCGTAGTAATAGGTGTCGGCGTGCATACCGATGACCAGATCCGCCGTGCAGGATGCATTCAGTGTTCCCGTAAAGGTCAGCACCTCGGACTTCCAAACCACTCCTGCAGAACGGTCTCCCACAACATAAGTGAACTGCTTGTTGTTGGGTTCAATGACTCCTGCAATAAAATACCACTTGCCGTTCTGTAAAGAAAAAGACGGCGTTACTGTCTTATCCAAAATCAAGCTACCAGAAGAGTTATAGAGCATAATTCTCGGTTTGCCGGAGTAAAGGGACAGATAGAAAATCGGCTGCCCCGGACCATAACGGGTATTGAATATCGGACAGAAAGTGTTACCCACAGAATAGGTGGTCGGACACATCCAACCACCCACGATGATACGCTCACCGAGGTTTGCAAAAATACTGCCGTCATTGGTCACCTGCAGGTGGGTTTTCTCCGTGGTCGGATTATTGATGTTAAAACGAATCTGTCTGCCTTTTGGACTGTTACTTAAGTTCGCAGTTGTGCCACTCCAATTGACGATGGTAAAGTTTCTACCACAGCCAGAGGAATCGGCAAGAGCCGTATCTTCATCGGGTGCAGATTCGTTAAAACGCCACAGACCGGAGGCGGCATACTCCGCAGGAAATTCTCCTGTAAAATCCGTCTGTTTGTTCAGTATCATTTTCAGAGCCATGCCGTCACCTCCATCTGCTCTTGGCTTGTATTTGTAATTCCGTCAGCGTAGCATTATTCACTTCCACAGTGACGGTGTTCTCTCCGACAGCAAGGGTCGGAAAGTTCAGTTCCTGTAAATACGGCAGACCGTTTCGAAGTGTCTCGCCGTTTTCATCCACCACATAAGCAGTCATTTTATCCGTATCCACAACAAGAGTTTCTCCCTCTGACAGCGTTGCGTTTACGATTTTCAGTTCCATGCCGTTTGTGGTAATGCTGATATAATTGCTTGCCCCGGCGGTCACCACACCGCTGATACGATACACAGGCAGTGACTCGATATTGCCGATTGCACGGGTCACGGTATGGGTGCCTTCCTCCGTGATGGAGAAAGTTTCATCCGTGATGGCATAACCGAAAGGGTCTGGGCAGAAAAACTTTAAATCAAAAGACCCTGCCGAGCGGACAAGCCTTTCACAGTCCACGGCATCATTAAGCCTTGCCATGAAGTATCTGTCCGGCACATCATCAAAAATAAGCTGGCGTAACCCCTGTACAGGGTCAAGCCATGCTGCGATATCGTCCAAGGCAGATACCAATGATGTAAAATTGTGTTTCGGATATATGTTGCAGTGGACAGTGATTTCACGGTAATCGAAATCAGCACCGAAGTCTGCAACACCATATTTACCCGGCACAGTGGTGGTAAAATTACGCATCTTACCACACACCTGCCAGGAAGTCAGGCGGGCTTTGATGTCCATGCTGCCCGACGTAATGTCATTAAAAATAAACCCCATAGGTCAAAACCCTCCTTTATGCCGTAGTGAAGTGTCCCTGTGCACGGGAGCCACTCTGAATCAAATTGTAAAGTTCCTGGGAAATCTTACGGATATCCTCTTCACTTCGGACAATCATCTGCTGAATGGTGATAAGCGCACCAGTTCCGAATCCTGTACCGGATACCGTATCATTTCGGTTGACCGTACCATTCACACTAAAGTCTGTAGGAAGTGCCGTGGTCATATCATCAGCAAGGCTGTGCATCACATCATTGATGTCCTTGCTCATGCCTTCAGCGGCAGCAACCGCATCTTTACCATTGGTATTGATGGAGCCTGCCAGACCTTCCACAAGCATTTCACCAATCCACGCCATCTCATCCGAAGGCGAGTGAATACCGAAGAAGTCGCAGATGCCGTCCCAGATGGAGGAAATCCAACCGGACACCTTATCCCAAAGCCATCCGGCAAGGGACTGGATACCCTGCCACAGACCCTTTACAAGGTTTGCACCGACACTTGCAAGCTGAGATACACCTTTTCCAAATGCCGATACCAAACCGGACAGAATCTGCGGTACAGCTTTTACGATTTCCACGATAATGGTCGGCAGGTTCTTTATCAGAGAAATAAAGAGTGTCACTCCTGCCTGTACAATTTGCGGAATGCTGCCAATCAAGGCATTGACCACAGAACCGATAATCTCCGGAATTGCCGCCACAATGGTTGTGATGATTTCCGGCAATGCCTGGATAAGGGCAACAAGAAGGTCGATACCCGCCTGGATAATCTGCGGAATCGAGCCAAGCACGGCTGTGATGATGCCCTCAATAATCTGAGGGATTGCCTCCACAATTGCCACGATGATTTCCGGCAATGCAGATACAAGAGAGGTCAAAAGCTGAATGCCCGCATCTATGATTTGAGGAATCGCACCAATCACAAATTCCACGATTGCCAAGATAATGGACGGCAGAGCCTCAATCAAAACTGGAATCGCCGTAAGCAAACCATCTGCAAGACCTTGGATAAGCTGCAAGGCCGCATCCAATATCATCGGCAGGCTGTCAATCAGACTCTGCACAATGGTAATAACCGCTTGCACCGCCGTTGGAATCAGTGTAGGCAGAGCCTCACCGATGCCCTGTACCAAAGACATCACTATCTGAATAGCGGCATCGATAAGCAGAGGCAGATTTTCTATCAGCGTATTCACGATGGTCATTAACGCATCAATGACCACAGGGATGAGTTCCGGCAGCATGGTCAGTATGGTGTTCAGCACCTGTGAGAACAGGTCAACCACCGTATCCAACAGCGTAGGAAGAAGTTCTCCCACGGTCGAAAGCAGTGCGTTCAGAGCCGTTGGCAGTGCCGAGATAATGTTTTCAATCACCGGAGTGATGTTTGTCAACACATCCTGGAAGGCATCCACCACATTGTTGCAGAGCATCTCAATGTCGGCATCCGCATCACCGAAACCAACGATAAGGTTATCGATGGCAGCCTTCATGGCGTTCATCGAACCCTCAATGGTATGCTCGGCTTCTGCTGCTGTTGCTCCTGCCACACCCATGCTTTCCTGAATGACGTGGATAGCCTCCACCACATCCGCATAGGAGCTGATGTCATATTCAATGCCGGAAATAGCCTGTGCATCGGCAAGCAGGCGTTCCATTTCAGTCTTGGTGCCGCCGTAGCCAAGTTTCAAGTTGTCCAGCATCGTGTAGTTCTGCTTGGCAAATCCCTGGTATGCATTCTGGATAAGACCAATGTCCGTACCCATCTTATTGGCGTTATCCGCCATATCGGTAATGGCCATATCCGCATACTTTACTGCCGCCTCAGTATCACCACCGAGAGAAGAAATAAGGGATGCAGAAAAAGAAGTGACCGTGGACATATAGTCGTTTGCCGACATACCCGCTGTCTTGTAGGCGTTATTGGCATATTCCTGCAAGGATGCAGAAGAATCCTTAAACAGCGTGTCGATACCACCGACCAACTGCTCATACTCGCCATAGGCTTCTACCACGGCTTTTCCGAGGGAAACTGCGGCGGCAGCGGCAGCCGTGACCACCGCTCCCATTGCCACACCGACCGTTTTCAGCGTAGAACCGAGTTTAGAGAACTTACCCTCGGAATCATCGGCAGCATCCCCGGCATCATCGATTTCTTCTTCCAGATCATCCGCAGCATCGGCGGCATCGTCCATTTCACGCTCAGCTTCATCCAAAGCGGTGTTATTGCGGTCGAGTTCACGCTCCATATCATTGAGCGCTGCCGTAGCATTATTAAGCTGAATCTGCCACGCCTGCGTTCTGCGGTCATTTTCACCGAAGGACTCGGAGGCATTGGCAAGAGCCTGTCGGAGTGTTTCGATTTTCTGCTTTTGTGCCTCGATTTCCTTATTCAGCACCTGGTTTCTTGCCGTCAGTGCTTCTACGGAACTGTCGTTTTTGTCGAACTGCGACTGCACGACCTTCATTTCCGAGCCGAGAACCTTGAAGGACTGATTGATTTCGGACAGTGCCTTCTTGAATTCTTTTTCGCCCTCAAGACCGATTTTTAAGCCAAAATCATCTGCCACTTCAAACCACCTCCTTCATCAGATTCCGGCAGGAATAATGTCATCAATGAAATATTCCCTTACAGGCTTCGCAAGCCCGTTATACTGTTTGTGGCACTCCCATAAATCCAGGAGCAGACCAAACGGCATCAGCCACACCTCATCCTGGGTCAGATGAAGATGGGCAATGCCGTAATATAAAAGTCGAGTAAATAACTCATCGTCACTTACTCGACCACTGCGTTTTTTGAGTCAGCCTCACTGACCACATTTCTCTTGGTGCCCTTATACAAAGCCTCGGTGATAGCGGTCTTGTATGCCGCCAGATCCACGGGAGTGGTGAGCAAATCCACCATTTCCTCTGTAAGGACATCCTTTTTGTTTTCCTTGTTTTTCAGATTGTGGACAAGGATGGACTGATTGGCAAGCAGCGTAATCAGCCACACGATTTCACCGATAGCCATCTCGAAGTTCTCGGATTTCATCAGCTTATCGCCAAGGTTCTCAAGACCGCCGTAGCGTCCTGCGATTTCCTTGGTAGCCTTGGTGGTCAAAAGCAGTTCATACTCGTCACCACCAATATTGATAATTGCAGAGCGTTCATTATCCATGTGTCATATCCTCCTTATTCCGCAGCCTCGGTAGCATAGGAAGGTTCATACACTTCCTGATACCAGTTTGTGATGATATCTGCTGCAACAGCAGCATCTCCTTCGGTGACCTCTGCCTTCCAGGGATGCTTGTTCTGACCGTCCACCTTGTTACGGCGCAGAATGGTGCCCTCGATGGTAGGCGTGCTGAAAGTGATGCTGTCGCCCTTGGTAGCAAGGTTCGTGGCAGGGATACCGAACTTCACACGGTACAGCCAGTAATACTTGTACTTGCCGTTGGACTTCTTTGCACGGAAGCCCACAGCCACAGGCTCACCGCCGTCCTCACTTGTGGAAACCACGACACCGTTTGCATCGATGGTTGCCCCGGTAAGGTCAGATGCCGTAGAAGCACCGATATCATCCACACCCAAGGAAAGGGTGCCGGACTTGAACTCCTTCACGATTTCCGATGCACCGTCATCGGCATAAAGGGTTGCCTCTGCAAGTTCCACCGATAAATCAGCGGTCATTGCCTTTGCCAACTGTACCGGAGATGCGTAGGTTTCGTTGCCGTTCTCGTCTTCGGTGATTTTGGCATAATACAGTTTGTCAAGACCAATAGTAGCCATTGATTATTCCTCCATTTCATAATGTTTTGCTACATCCACGTTGTAATGGAAGTAGCCTGTTTCTGTTTCATAACCGATGTATCTTCGGTCAGTTATGGTAAAATCCGCACCAAGCATGGCACGGACGATTGCGTTTTTCTCTTTGGTATAACTGCCTTTGGCATACAGGGAAATTCGTGCCTCCTGGACATCGCATCCGGGAGCGTTATCCGCATGAAGTGAAAAGCTGTCTGCCATAGGCACGATTACAATATATTTCTCCGGCGCATCATCCTTAAAGACACCTGTTTCAAGTGAGATGCCCAAAGGCTCCAGAGCCGTATTGATATCTGAAAGTACGCTCACAGCTTTCTGACCTCCTCTTCGAATTTATCCTGCATGGCACTGATACAGGCAGCACGGGATGCTGTTTTTGCGGGTTTCATAAAAGGTTTGGCAGGCTGACCGTGTTTTCCATATTCGATGATATTGGCCAGTTTTGCGTTGCTGACACCATCCCCACGGGGTTCTGCAAAACCAACCTTGATGTTGTGGTTGCCGTTCTTATCCATCTTTACAGAGGACAGACCAAGCGCCGACTCCAATTCGCCTGTGGAGCGAGATTCGTACTTCGTACCTTTTCCCACAACCGAAGACAGGTTACTTTGTGCCTTGGCAAGGACTATCTCGCCTCCGGCTTCCAGTACCTTTTCGGCAACGGGGTCAAAGTCCGAACCGAGCCTTGAGATACGCTGCAAAAACTCCTCCGGCATTTTAATATCCACTTTAGCCACTTGTTGCCACCACCTTTTTCGCAAGCACCTCTGTGTACATTCCTCTGCCTTTTACATCCTCCACGGATGTGATTTCAAAGCGTCCGTCCTCACACACCAAAATGTGGTCGGTGGTAACGGTAAGACCGGGAATGCTGCGAAAACGAAACAGGTCAGTTGCCTCGGAGAAAGTGGCGAGGTTTGCCCACCGCTCACTTCCGTGGCGACCTTCTCTGTACACACGGACAGAGGCGAGGATTTCATCCGCCGTAGTAGAGAAACCCTCGCTGTCCTTGATGCGTTTGGTAATGACAATATCAGCAAAGCCATTCATTTTTCCGAAACTCATGTCACACCTTCCAATCTCGGTCGAGCCTGAGAAGTAGGTTGACCGTGTTCCAAACCTGCTGACCTGCCTGCACATTGTCGGCAAAGAACCCGCCTGTGGAGCCGTCCCTGGATTCATAGAAATGCGACGCCAACATAATCACGGCTTGTTCCGTGGTTGCGGGCATCGCATTTTCCGTATAATATCCTACCTCGATGTGCTGATAGCTTTCCGCATAGGAAACGGCGGCAGTGATGAACCTTTCAATCAGACCATCGTCCACCGAATGCTCCAGTATCAGATTTTCCTTAACCTTCGTCAGAAGTTCGCTCATCACTGCCACCTCCCATCTTAGGCAGCAGCCATCTTGAGCAATTTCACAGCTTCGGCAAGAATCAGCTTGCCGTCCACACGCTCCTTGGCAACAAAGCCGACCATACCGTTTCCGGCGAAGAGTTCCTTCAGTTCCGCAAAGGAACGAGTACCACGGTCACCGATGTTGTAATAGCTGTAGTCACCGAAAGCGATGGCAGGCATACCTGCAGTGATTACAGGGAAATAAGGAGAAGTGTACACCTCATAACCCAAGAGTCTGCCAGGCTCTCCCGCCTGCACGGAATCCTGCCAAAGGTAACGACCGTTCTTGTCGGTCAGCTTACGGATAGCCGCCAAAGTCTGGTCATTGCAGATAAACTTGGCGTTCTTACGATAAGGACGCTTGAGGGAGTACACAAGGTCGATGATTTCATCGGCAGTGATATCCGTTGCAGATGCAGCGGTCACACCAATCTGGGCACCGCCTTCCTCGGCAAGCAGACCCAAAGGCTGACCAGTGCCGGTGCCGTTGAGGAAGGCATCCTCTTCGGCATTTGCCAGAGCCTTGGAGAACTGACGGATGATGTAATTCTCAAGACCGAAGGCATTGTCATACAGAAGTTCCTCGGTTACCTTAACAGCAACATGGAGTTTGTGGGCATCCAGGTTGATCTGGGCGAACTTCGCATCACCCCAGGTGAGTTCCTCGCCCTCGTCAATCCACGCAGCCGCAGGCTTGGTGGCAGCGATGTTGATTTTACGCTCACCGCTTGTAGTGATGGTGTGACCCAGCTTACGGAAGATGTTCTCTTCCTCCAACGCCTCGATAAGGCGGGTGTCATACTCTTCGGGAACGAGATAACCGCCATCTGCATCCACGCCCTCCTGGAGAACATTGGATACCTGTCGGAAGTTAGTACGCAGAGCCTTGAGCATACCGTCCTTATAGGCATCGGATGCACGTCCGGTCTTTTCCTTCTTGCCGTCCATAGGTTTGCCGTTCATAGGCTTTTCAGTGATGGGAGCAGAGGTAGGCTTGGAAAGCTGGGCATCCATAGCGGACATAGCCTCCATACGCTCGATTTCAGCACCGTAGTCCTGAACCTTCTTCTCCATCTGTGCATAGGTCTTTGCATCCTCATCGGAAAGCAGACCGTCCTTGTCGCGCTTGGTTTCCACAAAAGCCTTTGCAGCCTCCCAAGCCTGGTTACGCTTTTCGCGCAGTTCGTTGATAGTCATAATAAATTACCTCCAATTCTTGATAAGATTTAGCCTGTCCATAAGGTCATCGGCTTTGGTTTTTCGGGTTTCTTCGGACTTGATTGCACACTTGGCGGCAACCTTATCCATAAGGGAATTGACCACATTTGCCTTGGAATAAAGCATAGACACCTGTGGCACTTCCACTTCGTCCGTGGTGGTTCTCTGCATGATTTCATCCGCAAAGCCAAGTTCCACGGCCTTGTTTGCGTCCATCCATGTTTCGGCATCCATGAGGTGAGACAGCTTTGTACGGGACAAGCCTGTCTTAATCTCATATGCATTGATAATGGAATCCTTGACGCTTGAGAGCATATCGATGGCTTTCTGCATTTCGCCGGAATCACCGAATGCTACCGTCATAGGATTGTGAATCATCATCATGGACACTGGGGACATCAGCACTTTCGTTCCTGCCATTGCAATCACGGATGCTGCGGAGGCAGCGATGCCGTCAATCTTGACCGTGACATTACCCTTGTAATCCATCAGCATATTGTAGATCTGGGCAGCCGCCACGCAGTCACCGCCGGGTGAGTTAATCCACACGATAATGTCACCGGAGCCTGCCATGAGTTCGTCCTTGAAAAGCTGTGGCGTGACGTCATCGTCAAACCAACTTTCTTCTGCGATTGTTCCGTTCAGAAACAGTGTCCTCGCCTCCGGCATCGTTTCCGTCTGTGCCTGGTTCTTCCACTTCCAGAACTTCTTCATCGGAATTTTCCTCCTTTCCGTCATTGTCGGTTGTATTTGCAAAAGCACCCGCATCTTTCAGAGGGAGCATATTGCCGTTGATAAGGTAAAGGTCGCCGCCTTCTTCCGCAGGGATACGGTCGAGGTTTTCCAGTTCACGGATATCGTTTGCAGACATCCAACCGTTCTGACGACCAATGGCGTAGCCGTTCATACGGCTCTGATAATCGCCACGGAGCAGACCTTCCAGATTGAATTTCACAAAGTAGCATTTCTTTTCATCCTGTGACAGGAGCGTCCTCTGAATGGACTGCTCCCAACGAATGACCCAGGGGTCGAGGGTGTACTTCACGAATTCCAAAGACTGCTGCTCTATATTAGAAAAGCTCGACTTCTCAAGGTCACCCACCATATGGGGAGGGACTCTGAAAATTCGAGCAATTTCATTGATTTGAAACTTCCTTGTTTCAAGGAACTGTGCCTGCTCCGGGGAGATGGAAATCGGTGTGTACTTCATTCCTTCTTCGAGGACAGCCACCTTATTGGAGTTGGAACTGCCGCCAAAGGCAGCCTGCCAGCTTTCTCTGACCCTTTGTGGGTCTTTTATGGTGCTTGGGTGTTCCAACACACCACCCGGCGTCGCACCGTTGGCGAAGAACTTGGCACCGTACTCCTCGCAGGCAATCGCCATGCCGATGGCGTTCTTTGCCATCGCAATGGGACTGTATCCTACAAGACCGTCAAACCCAAGACCCGGAATATGAAGCACATCGGAAGGCTGCAGAGTGACTGCAAACTCCTTATTTTTAATCGCCTCATCAGAACCACGGTAATAGGTGTAATAGAGATGTCCGTTTTCATCCCTGTCCACACTCATCTTGTTTGGCATCAGTGGGTATAGAGCCACCACCTCGTTCTTGCCATTACGGATAACCTGTGCGTAGGCATTGCCCCACAGGAGCAGATGGGTCATAAGTGTCTCTCGGAACACGAAAGAACTCATTTCCGGATTCGGCTCATCATGGAGCAATCGGTAAAGCGGATGGTCGATGGCTTTTTCCTTGCCACCGTCATCGTTATATTTATAAAGATGCAAAGGCAAGCCTGCCACAGCTTCAGCCAGGATACGGACACAGGAATACACCGCCGTCATCTGCATGGCAGAACGCTCCGTTACTGCTTTACCGGAAGTTGTGCCGCCCATGTAAAAGGTATAGGCACTGCCCGCCGTTCTGTTTTCAGGCTTATCCCTTGCTTTGAAAATGTTTGCTAATACTCCCATTGGAACCTCCTTCACTTTAATTGGGGAGCAAATTCAATGCTTTTTAATAAGATTTGTTCCCCAATTTAATTCAGATAAAAAGTATGCCACGGTCATCGTAAACCGAGGCGCTGTTGGTGTTGCCACAGCGAATTGCACGGTCGAGTGCCATGATGGTGGCAACAGCACCGTCAATCTTTTCTGTGGATTTGGCTTTGTCTGCTTTGATGTTTCCGGCAGGGTCGGTCTTGATGTAGATGTTATCCATCATCCATCGAAGAACCGGATGCCCGCCGTGAGCCAGTTTTTTCTCCATCGCAAGTTTCATCAGTTCCTTGGTCGGAGGAGACATATCCTTGTACCCCTGTCCGAAAGGAACTACCGTGAATCCCATACCCTCAAGGTTCTGCACCATTTGAACAGCCCCCCAACGGTCATATGCAATTTCACGGATGTTGTATTTCTCCCCCAGGGACTCAATAAATTTCTCGATGTAGCCGTAATGAACTACATTGCCCGCTGTGGTCATAAGCAAGTCCTGTCGTTCCCAAATGTCATACGGCACATGGTCACGGCGGACACGCAGGTCGATGTTATCTTCCGGTATCCAGAAATACGGCAGAATGATATATTTATCATCCTCGTCCTCCGGTGGGAACACCAACACAAAAGCCGTGATATCCGTAGTGCTTGAAAGGTCAAGACCGCCGTAGCAGACACGCCCTTCCAGTTCGGATTTGTCGGTAGGAAAAGCACAGGCATCCCACACCGCCATCGGCATCCAACGGACTGCCTGCTTTACCCACTGATTCAGCCTTAATTGACGGAAGGCGTTCTCTTCGCCGGGGTTCTGCTTTGCCTGTTCACAGGCTTGCTGCACCTTGTCGATACCAACCGTAACACCGAGGGAGGGGTTGGCTTTCTTCCATACTTCCGGGTCAGTCCAATCGTCATCATCCTCTGCACCGTAAATCACAGGGTAGAATGTAGGGTCAACTTTTCGACCTTCGATAATGTCCTTTGCCTTTTGGTGGGTTTCGTAGCAGATGGACTGCGTATCGTTTCCCGCCGTGGTGATCAGGAAGTAAAGAGGCTGCATTCTTGCATCACCGGAACCCTTGGTCATAACATCAAACAGTTTTCTATTCGGCTGGGTATGCAGCTCATCGAATATAACACCGTGGGTATTGAAACCATGCTTATTGGCTACATCCGCCGACAGAGCCTTGTATTTACTGCCCGTCGGGTTGTAGGTCATAGTCTTCTGGCTTGCCTGGATGGTCATCTTATTTTTAAGCAGAGGACTGCGCCTTACCATCTCCAAAGCAACATCAAATACGATTCGTGCCTGGTCTTTATCCGCAGCACAGCCGTAAACTTCAGCGCCCGGCTCAAAGTCGGCACACAGAAGATACAACGCCACTGCCGCCGCCAGTTCCGATTTGCCTTGTTTCTTTGGGATTTCGATATAGGCTGTGTTGAACTGCCTGTATCCGTTTGGTTTCAGAACACCGAAGATATCTCGGATAATCTGCTCCTGCCAGTCAATCAGTTCAAATGGCTTTCCATCCCATGTGCCTTTGGTGTGACAGCAGAATTTCTCGATAAAACATACTGCGTGGTCGGCGGCATCCTTATCGTAGTAGCTGCCTTCCGCCATAAAGCGGGTTGGTTTGTAATTTTTCAGTTTTCGCAAATGCCGTCACCTCCTCAAAAATGGCATAAAAAATAGCCGTCACCATATTTGGTGCGACTTTGCGTATACGATGAACAGAGCCTCTCGGCTCCGTCCTGCCTTTACAGGATTATTTTAATTGTGTTCGTTCAGCAAAATGCAAAGGGCAAGGTTTGCTTCTTCAGTGGCAGGCTCGATGTCCCAACCTCTATCGTAGTTGGCAATGACCTCGCCGTTCAGCTTCAGCATCAGCTTGCTGATTTTTCCGCCGTTGATACCGAACTGACTGCCTTCCTCATAAACCTTTATCCAGTAGTGGACTGCCTTGTAACCGCCGTCTTTCTGCGGGATGCCGATTGTTCCTTCTTTCCACATAGTCAGTCCTCCATTTCGCCTGTCAAAATAAAGTGGGTGTATTCCTTACGGTGTTCCTCAAGGTACACCACCAATTCGTAAAAATGCATCTCGTTGGCAATATACTGTACCATCGGCACATCAAACATATTGGTTCGTCCAGTTGCTCGGATGGCGAGAATCTGTTCCTTGATTTTATTCATCGGTGCAGACCTCCTTACCCATAAGAAGTTCCGTGTAAATCTTGGTGTAGCGTTCACACTCGCTACCCTCGGAGCCTGCAATGGCTCTAAGGTAGAAGTCTGCCGCTTCTTTTCTACTGTCCCATACTTCCGTCTGACCGTAACAGGTAACTTTCACGGCATCCAGTTTTCGACAAATATCGACACCGTACACTACATTCAAGCCGGAGCCGTTATCCCAACGAACCATGATGGAGGCTGTGTCATCCACCCCTCTGACCGTACCCTTTGTTCCAACGGGTGGTGCCTGCGTATCATCCATCTGCACCAGTTCCACTCGGCAGCCAACAGGGTAGGCTTTTCTCACTTGCTCTACGATTTCTTTATTCGGAAATCTCATTCTTGGCACCTCCTTTGAAAGCACTGCTGCCGGAAAGGTTACGGAGCAGGATTTTTCGCTCGGTCTTGTATTCGTTTCCGATAAAGCCGAGGCGCAGGAGAAAACAGCGGAATGCGTATTTCTCGTTGTCCACCGTTTTTTCCGTGGCACTGATGCGTTTCTGATTTTTACTCATTTCGCAAAGGGCGGCAATGAAATGGCTGTAAGCCTTGACCTCATCAGCATCCAACCCATCTTCGAACCAAGGGAAGGAAATCCTGTCCTCACCGATTTCGATTGGTGTTGCCGGAATGCCCAACGCCTTCTTGATAAGACTGCCTTTGGCATCCAGAAGGTTGGTAAGGTTACCGACTGCAACCTTATCGAGGGGAATTGCCACCGTAAGCCCCACCGTTTCGCCCTGTGGCTCGACAGAAGGTTCTTCGGTTAATTCCTCGGCTCTCTTTTCAAGCCAAGTTTCCGCCATTTCTGTGGGAGCTGCGACAAAACCTTTGTCAGCAAGACCTTCAAGCAACTGCTCGATTTTCTCGTTGTCGGCTCTGTCATCAAACTCCACCGTGCCGTCCTTTGTTACTGTGAAATAATCCACCTCGTAGTTCATGCTTGGCATCCCCATGTATTTTGCCTTTACACCCAGGATTTCTGCCATTGCCGTAACCAGTGCCTTTCGGTCACTTCCTGTTACATGAAATTCAATTCTCATTGTGAGTACCTCCTTTAATTTTCGGTACTACATATATCACTCTAAACGCTCGAAATAGCAAGTAATATGTGCAAAATATAAGGGAGAATATCTGTAGATTTACACCCCGTCATTTTGTGTATAGTACACGATGCCAGTCAGCACATAAACCACATTGGGCAGTGCCACGCCGTTGCCCCACATCTTATACTCCGCCGAATCGGAATGAGGGTTCTGCAGCCACTTGAATATCTGCTTCCGTGTTTTCGGTTTGCTTGATGTTCCCACAATCTTACGATGTGTTTCAAAGATTTCTGCCCACCGTGTGAGTTCCTCTTCAGAAGGAAGTTTCTCACCAAGGTCAGCGCACCACCAATCCGGAAATCCCTGGAGCCTTGCACATTCTGTAGGGGTCAGCCTACGCACAATGTATTCCAGATCCGCATCGGTATCGTTGACGAGCGGAGGGTCTTTGTAATCCGTAGCTACTAAAGTGTTGGCAAGTTCCTCTTCCGCAGAAGTGAAGAACGATGCCTTACTGCTTGAGTAGGTGGGAACGGCAACCGCATCGGGCCCCGTGGCTTTCAGCGTAGAATTGACACCCTCATCAATGATTCCCATATTTCTTGCGAAGTTCTGACCGCAGTTATAGCTTTCACGGTCAATGGCATAAACAACGGCGTGGCGGTCAACGGTATTTAAGGTGTACATGACATCACTTTCTGCATAACCGTTGCCGTGGTGGGAAGGACGGGAGCCGTTGCCTTCCACAATGGCAATGCCGCCCTGGTTACAGGTAGGATTGCCGCCGTTCCCATCAAGGGTACGGGAGGTATCTGCCTTGTAAAATCCACTGTTGGGATTTGCAGATTTCATGGCGTTGCTGTCCTTGGAGCAGACACCGAAAGCAGTCGGCTCTACCACAAACGGCTGATTATTTCCGCCTGTACCGTAAGTAGCCGCCACGGTCTGTGCCACCTCAAGGGGACCCACATAACGGGTATCCTGGGAGTGGTTTTCATACACGGTTGCAGGAACAACACCCGCTCGGAGGGTTGGAGATTTTTCCGCCTCATAGCCAATGCCACGGCTGTCGGCAGAATGCTCCGTGCAAAATCCCGCAGACTCCATCACGCACGGAGGATGATGCGCCTCGGCACGGAGGGTGCAGGTCACATCATCGGTGACATCCATTCGATTGCCACCCTGGTCATTTAAGACGATGCCTGTCGCAGGAGTGCTTTCTTCAGAAGCTCCGGCAGTTCTTTTCCACGGGCATCGGCTCGTTTCAAGATTCCCAAACAGGCCTTCTGACTCAAATAATATTTTTCCGGCACACCCACCATTAAAATCTGCGACAAGATAGATACGTCTTCTTCTTTGGGGAACTCCCCAAAACTGCGCGTCAACGCATCTCCAGGCGATACTGAAACTGTCTCCCAACAGTTCTCCTGCTCCTGTCCATTTTCCTTTTGGAGGATGAGGGACAGCATAGTCACCTTTGACGGACGCGACTGCTTCGAGGACGGCTTTGAAATCTTCTCCTGCGTTTGAGGAGAAGGCACCGGGGACATTTTCCCACACGATGTATCTTGGATATTCGCCATTGGTTTTACACCTCATTTCTTTTACGATTCGGATTGCTTCGTAAAACAGGCAGGAGCGTTCTCCGTCAAGACCACTGCGTTTACCCGCCACGCTCATATCCTGGCAGGGAGAACCGAAAGTGATGATGTCCACAGGGTCAACCTCTGCACCGTTGATGGCAGAAATATCACCCAGGTGTTTCATCTGCGGAATACGCTTGCTTGTTACACGAATAGGAAAAGGCTCAACTTCCGATGCCCACAAAGGGGTAATACCGGAACTCAAGCCTCCCAAAGGAAATCCCCCGGAGCCGTCAAACAGGCTGCCGAGGGTCATAGGTTTCTTATTCATCTGCACCAACCTCCTTCACAAGGTCGGCATAAGGTATCTGCACACCGTTACGGATAACAAATACACCGTCTGCATCACCCGTATCTTCCACATATCTGCGGAGGATAACCGATGCGTACTTTTCATCCAACTCCATCGTATGACAGATACGGTTGGTTCTCTCGCAAGCCATCAGCGTTGAACCGCTGCCGCCGAAGGTATCCACCACGATGGAATTCTCACGGCTTGAGTTTCCAATCGGATAGGCAAGCAGGTCAAGAGGCTTGGAAGTCGGATGGTTCTTATTTTTCTTCGGCTTATCGAAGTTCCAAATGGTGGTCTGACTTCTGCCTGCATTCTTGCTCCAGTAATGCTTTCCATTCTGAAGGAAACCGTAAAGCACAGGTTCGTGCTGCCACTGATAATCACTTCTGCCAAGCACCAGGGAGTTTTTCACCCAAATGCAGCAGCCGGAAAGGTGAAAGCCTGCATCGATAAATGCCTTACGGAAATTCAAGCCTTCCGTATCGGCATGAAAAATGTATGCTGCACCGCCTTTTTCCAGGTGGGCAGCCATGTTCTGAAATGCCGAAAGCAGAAATTCATAAAACTTCTCGCTTGCCATCTTATCGTTTTTAATGGACAGTCCATCGGAACTTTCAAAGGCAACATTATACGGAGGGTCGGTCAGCACAAGGTTAGCTTTCTTACCGTCCATCAGCGTAGCAACATCATCGGGATTGGTGGCATCACCGCACATCAGTCTGTGTCTGCCTACCGTCCATACATCGCCACGCTCCACAAAGGCTGCCTTTTCCAGGGCATCGTTCAAATCAAAATCGTCCTCTTTTACATCGGACTTATCATCTCCGGCAAAGAGGTCTGCGATTTCATCATCGTCAAAGCCTGCAAGACCAATATCAAAATCCATGCCCTGCAAGGACTCAATTTCGATTTTTAACATCGCCTCATCCCAACCTGCGTCAAGCGCCATACGGTTGTCGGCAAGGATGTAGGCTTTCTTCTGTGCCTCGGTAAGGTAATCCACGAAAACACAAGGAACTTCATCGATGCCTTCTTCCTTGGCAGCCATCACACGTCCGTGTCCGGCAATGATGCCATAATCCTTATCAATAATGACGGGATTGATAAAGCCGAACTCACGGAGCGAAGAACGGAGCTTCATAATCTGCTCCGAAGAATGGGTGCGGGCATTATTTACATACGGCACTAATTTTGTAATGGAAGCAAGTTCCATCTGTGTTGTTGTTCTTCCCATAGCACCCTCCTTAATACAGACCCCATTCAGCGAACTTTTCAAAACCGCCAAGGTTCTGAATGTACTGACGGGCAATGTCTACGATTTCCGCATAAGGCTTGCCATCAATGGTGTCATCTCCGATGGCACAGCAAAGCTGCACAGGCTCTTTGGTTTTCTGTGCCTTAAGGAACGCATAGATATTTACAGACACATCTGCCTTGGATAAGTCCTTGCCGTGCAGACCGCCGCCCGTAACGGAATCAGCCATATCAGAACCGAGTTTACGGTTGGTTGCACCCGTGTCTACATCCGTACCACCAGTCCAGTCACCGAGAGGATTTACCTCTGCAAGGGGACACTTGGTGCGAAGGACATCTGTCGGAACATTACTTTGGCAAACAATAAATCTGTTACCGTCTGCGATGTATTTTCCGTCATACGGATACTCTGCATAAATTTCACGAGCCATTCTGGAAAGGTTCTTCTGTTCGGGTGTTAAAGGCATACCTTTAAAGATGCCGTTATCCCCACAACGCACACCGTCCTTCTGATTATCTGACAGGTGCTTATCCTTGGGAACGATAACGATGTCCGTATCCATCACACCTGCGATGCGATGCACGGCACTGATGATTTCTGCTTTGTCCAAATCCGCTGTGGTTTCAATAATGGCATGGCACACACCATGACCGATTAAAACCTCCACGGCTATTTTCGGATTTTCTTCTTTTGCATAAGCCAGATCCACAATGGCTCCTGCGATTCTGTCTGCCACCTTGTCCGGATGGCTCGGATTTACTTTTTCAATCATGATTAGAACCCCTTTCGTTGGTGCAATAGTCGTTCCAGGTCATCATTCGGATTGGTGCCGGAGAAGTCCACGGAACAGTTTTCTTTTACGATTTGCATGATGTTGTCCCACTGCCTTGAGGCTTGGTTCATATAGTTGATGCCGATGTTGATGAACGGAGAGGTGACAGGCTTTCCGGTTGTAGGATGCTTTGATAAGAATCCCAGCTCGTTTGTCATCTCCTCGCACTGCAGCCAACGGGCAACGCACATGGCATAACGCTCAATGGTCTGTGGGGAAACATAACCCGCACAGCCGATGGAATTGAGCCAGTTCCATGTATCCTCATAAATCTGCTTTGCTCTCAGTTCCGTACCGTCGCGCTGTTTTGCACTGAGCAGTTCATTTGGTTTCGGCATCTGGATACCCTCCACATCGGGGATATCCAACATCGTAAGTTTGCGACCGCCGGGGTTGCCGTTCTGAGCCTTTTCTAAATTGGACTTCGGCTTACGACCTGCACCCGGACGTTTTCCGCCACGGCCGCCTGTGTTATTCGATTTTGTTGGCACATTTCTCACCGCCTTTCTGTCTGCGGGCCTTATTACCCTTTTGATTTCGCAATTTTTTCACACGAAACCCCACGCCCGTTGCACGGGATATAGGTCCCGGAGATTTTGACCGCCCTGGGCAGGGTCAGTGATTATGCCAACGGTCGCCGCTTTCTGCGTGTATCTTTGCATGACACGGCTTGCAGAGAGCAATCAGATTCTCTCTTGCATGAGTTCCACCCTGTGACAACGGCAGCTTGTGATGTATCTCTTCCGTTGGTGTAAGTTTTCCTTCGGCTTGACACTTCTCACACAGCGGGTGGGCAGCCGCATAGGAATCCCTTATCCTTTTCCACGCTCTGCCGTAACGCTTACGTACAGCGGGGTCACGGTCATAGGTTTCGTAGCGTTTGTTTTCCTGCTTTTCGTGTTTCTCACAGAACCTCCCATCCGTTAGGTTGGGACAGCCGGGGAAAGAACACGGTCGCTTTGGTCTTCTTGGCACTTGCTTCACCTCCCTTGGGCATAAGAAAAGCCCTAAAGGATTGCTCCCTCAAGGCTTTCTTCATTCTGCTTTTCGCTGATTATATCATATCATAATTGCCACTGTGGTATCTTGTTGCAAAGTGTTGCAAAGTGTGCAGGCTTTATATTTTGATGGGGTTTTCCGGCATCACCACATGGTTAAGGGCACTGTTATGCCAACGGTACACCGTGGTTCTGTCAGCATGGAGTTCATCCCCAATCTGCTCCCAGGTAAGATTATGGATATAACGGTAACGCAGAACCATACGCTCATCGGTATTGGAAACCTCATCAATAACCGTGCGTATCTGCTTTTTCAGTTCCACAAGGTTGTCGATTTCTGCGTTAATTTTATCTTCCAGTTCCATAATCTTAAAAACGCTGCGTACAAAAGGCGCCTCCGTATTTCTTGAAGTCTGCACACGCTCCTCCCATGTAGGAGAAGAAATACTGCTTGACATTTCCCTCAGTTTCCCAAGTTCCTCAATATCTGAATTGATCCGCTGGTCTAATCGGTATGCCTGTCCTAAATATTCCTTTACTTTCACGCTTCTTCCACCTCCGCTTTTAATTTGGAGATTAAATACTCTCCATTCACTGAGGTAAGTTCCCTATACCACGCAGAGCGGAAGAACCTCTCCACCTCATCTTTCATTATTTTGGCTGACTCATTTCTGGGCCATTTTTTCAGTTTTTTAAGGGCATTTCTGTAGTCTTTTACAGCTAACAGGACAATGCTATTTGCAAGATTTTCATAAGGGTCGGTCAATGAGCAGCACCTCCAATTCTGGCTTTGACGGAATCGATAAGTGCCGATTGGATTTTCTCCTTTTTACGGAGTGCCTTCATCACATCCTCGTCAATGGTGTCATTTGCAATAATATGATGAATCACAACGGTACTCTGCTGACCCTGTCTCCACAAGCGGGCGTTGGTCTGCTGATACAGTTCCAGTGACCAGGTCAACCCAAACCATATAATCGTGGAGCCGCCGAACTGGATATTCAAACCATGTCCCGCACTGGCAGGATGGATAACAGCAACGGGGATTTCTCCGTTGTTCCAATCCTTGATATCTTGGCTTGTTTTTATCTCCCTCACAGAAAAACGATTCTTGATTCTCTGCAAATCGTGGTTATACCAATATGCTACAAGCACAGGCTTTCCGTTTGCACCCTCAATCAAATCCTCAAGAGCATCCAGTTTACGGTCATGGATGTTAATGACTTCTTTTTCTTCGTTATAGACGGCACCATTTGCCATCTGAAGAAGTTTTCCTGAAAGTGCTGCAGCGTTTACGGCATCAATCTCCTCATCCTTAAGGTCTATCACCATATCCTCTTTCAAGGCTTGGTACACCGACCACTCTTTTTCCGAAAGGGAAACAGGCACTTCGTTGATGATGCATTCCGGCATTTTCAAGAAATCCGCTGATTTCATGGAAATCGTAATATCCGAAATCAATCTGTAAATGGCATCCTCCGCACCCGGTCTTGGCTTGTAGGAGAAAATCATCTGCTGATTTCTCTTATCCGGCACAAAGAAATTGTTTCGATAATGGGTGATGTATCTGCCGAGCCTCTGACCCATATCAAGCACACGGAACTCTGCCCATAAATCCATAAGACCGTTGCTTGATGGTGTGCCCGTAAGTCCCACCATCCTTTTTACCATAGGTCTTACTTTCAGAAGGCTTTTGAACCTTTTCGCCGTATGGGATTTGAAGGAAGATAACTCATCAATCACCACCATATCAAAGTCAAACGGAACACCGCTTTTTGTAATCAGCCAGTCCACATTTTCACGATTGATTAGGTACAAGTGTGCAGGACGCTTTAATGCTGCAAGCCTTTCTGCCTCTGTTCCGATTGCCACGGAATAGGTCAGTCCCTCAAGATGCTCCCACTTTTCAATTTCTGCAGGCCAGGTATCCCTTGCTACTCGCAGGGGAGCAATCACAAGAACCTTCTGCACTTCAAATCGGTTCAGCATCAGTTCGTATATGGCAGTCAGCGTGATGACGCTCTTGCCAAGACCCATCTCAAGAAGAACTGCTGACACCGGATGTTCCAGTATAAAATTTGTTGCGTAAGTCTGATATTCATGGGGATTGTATCGCATCAATCACACCTCCAATCTGCTCGATACTGTCAACGCAGAAAACCTTAAAGCCGAGGCTTTCCAACTGTTTTTTTCGTCTTATCTGTAAAGGACGCATCTTTTTGCCTGGAGCCTTAAACTCCACAAATGCCATTCTTCCCATTGGCAAAAGTACAAGACGGTCAGGCACGCCATCTAAACCAGGACTTACAAACTTCGGTGCGATGCCTCCCATTTTCTTCACTGCGTCCGTGAATTTTTTCTCTATAAACTGTTCTCTCATGTCTACACCTCATCTGACACAAGAACACAAAATCACAACCATTCCCTATATATTCCTTACGCGCCTATACGCAGGTGTTTTTCACTTATACCCTTAATAAAAGCCATTTTGAATATAAGGGAAATAGTTGTGTTGTGTCGCAATCTTGTGTTCTTAACCTCCGAATTTGTAAAGTCGCTGCCTGCCATAAATCGGCTGACGCTTGATAGAATTGGTTCGCTCCCAACCGCTGATCTGGCTCATCAGTGCTGCAATGGCATAACTGTCCGAAGGTTTCAGTTCCTGCAGATTTTTGCCAAAGCACTCACACCAGATTTCCGGATTGCTGACTTCAGTACGAACTACCGTGCCTTTATGATCAGGCTGACCGAACTCACTGCCTTGCAGGAAGTTTCGTCTTTGGTACAAATCCATGTTGTCCCAATCGGTCGGCAGTAAGGCATTCAGATACTCTTCCACCATACCGACACGCTCGTCTACTTCCATCGCAGACTGCTGCACCTTCTCGGACTCCGCAAGCACATCACCTTCAAGGAACAGTTTCTCGCCGGACTTCCAGATGGCTTTTGCCTCTGCCCAAAACTGCTGACGGTATTCATCGGTAAAGTTCCAGGTCTTTTTCTGCTTTTTCTGATGCACCTTGATAATCCAAAAACGGCGGTTACCTGTAATATCACGCAGATATCCACGCTCACCATTGACCGTTGCAATGATAATGCACTGTCTCGGATGGGATTCCACCACTCGACCGTAGGAAGGACGGTATTTATCATCGCAGGTGGAAAGGAACGCCTTCACTTTTTCAATGTCGGCTTTCTTCATGCCTGCAAGTTCTCCGATTTCCACTGCCCAGAACCCCTGTAGTTTTTCCGCACCGGACTTATCATCCATATCCGTAAGAGACAGGGTCTCCGAATAATACTCCGAACCCACCAGGTCTTTCACGATGGTGGACTTACCGATGCCTTGCTCACCGTCAAGCACGGGAACGCAGTCAAACTTGATGCCGGGAACATAGATACGGGCAACGGCAGCGGCAAAGGTCTTTCTTGTAACCGTGCGTACATATTCCGTATCATCCGCCTGCAGATATTTGATAAAGAGGTCTTCCACACGCTTGACCCCGTCCCACTCAGGTAGACTGTCCAGGTAATCACGGACAGGATGGAAGTGACGGTCATCGGCGGCTTTGGTAAAAGCAACATCGTGGTTACGGCTGGAAAACGGCAGATAGCGGATGTCGATGATGGACTTAAGCTGCGCCGTATCCGCATCACGCCAGAATGCATTTCCGGCAGGGCGTTCCCAAGGGAGCGGACCCGTAATCTGAATACGGTTTGCCATCTCATTGAAGGCAAAGTTCTGAAAATCGGGGTCATTATTTAAAATGAGGTTCAGATTGTAAACGCTGTTCTCCAATAGGCTCGACCTCGGCTGATAATGGAGTTTTTTCTTCCAATCCTCATCATCGTCAGCGGAAAATTCCACATTCGCCTGTGCCAGACGTTCATTGGCAGCAAGGAGTTTCACATCATCCTGCTGCATGGCAAACTCGCACATAGCGTTAAAGGACTTTTTATCATCGGCATCACCGAACTTATGGATACGGACAATATCAAAGGCATTGCACAGTTTCAGATATGCAGGGTCTTTAGCATGGTGGCTGTAGACAAACTTGTCCTCTTTGATTTCCACACCCGCCATACTGCTTGACTGGATGAAGTGCCAACGGCTCTCATTGTCGGTCGGCTCATATACATCGGAGAGGAAAATCTCCAAAGCCTTGGAAATCGGATGATAGACACGGTTGAAAAGACCCACCACACCTTCCTTGGAAAGCGGGTCCTGCACCTTCTGTTGTGTGACGCTGTTTGCCTTACTTTCCCTTGAGGAGGTAGGCAGCCTTGTAGGGTCAGTCCATTCCGAATGGGCATTAAGGATTTCATCGGGGTCAAGCCAACCGCCGTCCGTTTCCTTATATGCAAATACACCGTTCTGCGGAGTGGACGGCCAGTACATAAGCTGATTGGGAAGATAGGAACACTCGTCAAAGAAGTCGATGCCGAGCATCTGCGCCACATAGCGGGATACGGCAACAAACTCCTCCGGTGTCACATCACGGGTCAGAGGGCAGACGATTCTTGCCCTCGGATTTTCCTCTGTACTGCTGTGCGTGGTGTAAAGCACGGAAGTATAAGGGAATGTGGTTTCATAGTTATCAAGAAATTCCTTTGTTATGCGGTCACCATCCAGGGAAAGCATGGAGCGTGACTCCACGGTGTCGATTTTTCTGCGGCCGCCCTTAAGGACACCGCCTACAAACCCGCCGTGGTCTTTTGCCAGATCACGCTGTGCCTTATTCATCTTGGCGTATTCTTCTGCTGACTCCGGAGTCCGGATAGTGACTTTCAAGCGTTCCTTCAATTCCTCAAAGCCGATTGTTTTATTGACCCAGGTCTTTGCCTGTCGGCTGTTGCCGTATGCAAGAGATAAACTTCTCATTATCTGTCCCTCCTTACCTTCGGTGTCTGACCGTATTCAAAACGCGCCTGTCTTGCAGCCTTGCGGGCATAACGGACACGGCTGTTTACGAAATCGTTGTATCTGTACTTGCCGTATTCATGGGTAACCATCGGAATCATCTCATCGTCCATGTCCTCACCGAAGTGGGTAAAGAAACAACGGTCACGTCTGTCGTTGTAGGCAAAGAGATACGGTTTGCGGGTATCCGGATGCAGTCCGATGGTCACTTCGTTTTCATAACTGCCACCGCCGCCATCGTCAGTTTCCTGGCAGAAGATATACAAATCATCATCCATCGGGTCACCGAAACAGATAATGCCCGCCCAACTGTCATGGTTCTGACCATCACTGATTTTTGCAATGGCAGCATCACCCTCGGCCGTTCAACGGCGTCCTTTTCTCTTGACCTCAAAGAAACAATGGAAGTCAGGAAGATAAAAGTCCGGCAGATAATGTGTGCCGTCACTCAACACGATGCCTTCCGGCTCGTACTCCCACTGGATACCGAGGGTATCGAAGAACACCGCCCAACGAGCCTCCAAACGGGAACGGAATAAATATCCTTTATACTCTGTCTGCACTGCCTTAAATTCGCTCATTACCGGACACCTCCTCACAGCCTTCACTGAACCAACGGATGGTCAGTTTTCTTTTCTTTGCAATACCGATTTCGTGTGCCATGCCATCAGACACCCTGCTGCCGAACACCCAAAGTTCCGAACAGTTACCAAGCAGAACATAATTAAAATGCATAGCATCACTGCGTTCCGCAGGGTTCTCATCACACATAAACTGCGGGTAAAGAAGATGTGGCGTCATAGGGATTGCACCCTGTTCATAGGCAAAACGGCTATACTTCTTTGCCTGTGCTGTGTTGTACTGCGTATCCCCGGAATAAGGGCTGCATACATACACCATTGGTTTGTACTTTCTGAATTCGTCCATATCGAATCCTCCTTCTAAAAATGAAATAGACAGAAGGACAAATCATCCTTCTGCCTATAAGCGAAAAATCCGATGGAATCGAACCCCCAAATTTTAATCTTTTTTATAAAAATCGCACTCGTATCCGTCTGCACGAAGGAGCAAGCCTTTCGCCCAAGGCGGAGTCCTGCCCATCTGCTCACAAACAGCATCGAGGGAAACCCTGCGGTCGCACTCGATGATAATTTCATCGTGAATGTGAGCAACGATGTCGCAGTGGCTGAGTGTTTGAATGGCGAACATCAGAATATCCCTGGCAATGGCCTGCACAGCATTCTCCGTAAACTTGGGACCGTAGCTTTCCAAACGCTCCCACTTCTTTGTAGCACCCACTCCTTCATAGGTGACAGCCTCACCGCCGAACTGGTTCTCTCCCATGCGTGGTTTTACATACGCAAGCTGTCTGCCGGATGGAAGGGTCAGAAATAGGAAACCGCTTTGATAGTGGAACTTCAAGCCGTGGGTTTCCACGGCAGTCTTCTGTTTCACGCAGGTTTTTACAGCACGGTCAATATCCCACCACAGCTTGGTTATCATGGGATTGGCATTTCTCCACGCAGACACAAGTGGCTGCAGTTCTTCTTCCGCAATACCCATCTCCAAGGCTCCCATTGCTTTTAAGGCACCGACCGAGCCACCGTAACCCAGAGCGAGTTCTGCGATTTTGCCCTTTTGACGGAGGTGTCCGTTCACACCGTGCTTTTCTACCGGAACGCCAAACATCTGCGATGCACTGCTGCAATAAATGTCTTTTCCTTCCTCAAACACCTTAATTCTCCACTGTTCACCTGCAAGCCACGCAAGAACCCTCGCCTCAATTGCAGAAAAGTCAGCTACGATAAATTTTCTGCCCTTCTGCGGTACAAAGGCTGTACGAATAAGCTGTGACAGGGTGTCGCGGATATCTTCATATAAAAGTTCCAGGGCATCGTAGTTACCGCTACGCACAAGACCACGAGCCTCTGCCAGATCTTCCATATGGTTCTGCGGCAGGTTCTGTAATTGAATCAGCCTTCCTGCAAATCGTCCGGTACGGTTGGCTCCGTAAAACTGAAACATACCCCTTGCACGGTTATCCCTGCACACAGCGTTTTCCATAGCCGTATATTTTTTCACACTGCTCTTGGCAAGCTGCTGACGTAGGGACAGCACATCGGTAATATCCTGTGGTGCCGTTTTGATTGCCGCCGCCACTTCTTTTTTACCGAGGCTCTCCATCTCCATGCCGTTATCCGATAGCCACATCTTCATCTGCTGCACAGAATTTGGATTGTCGAGATTTGTCATATCCTGCATCCGGGCAGTCAAATGTTCACGGCTCTTGCTGTCGATTTCAATGGCACTTTTTACAAGCACCATATCCACACCGATGCCACGGTCATTGACTTCCTCACTCAAGTGATATTCCTCCCAAATCTTCTCCGATACCGGAAAGCGTGACAGCTTTGCCTGGATACCCATCTCCGTTTCCACGTCACGGAGGTTATATGCCTTAAACTGCTGCCACTTATCCATATCATGCTCCGGCAGATTTCTTGTGCGACCGCCGTTTACTTTGGTCGGCGCACAGGGAACGCAGAAGTATTTGATTAAGGATTTACCCTCGGTCAGCTTCTGTTTCTCCAAACCAAGAACTGCACCAACACCCTCAAGGGAAAGAGGCAGACCCAGGGTTGCCGCCCAAATCATAGTACAATGCCAGCTTGCAGGATTTAAGAAACGGGCGCACTCCTGTGACAAAGGATGGTTGTCATAGAACGGGTCAAGGCTTATACCCATATCTGATAGATACCTGGACAGGCAGACCCTTTCAAAAGTTGCGTTATACGCCGTTTTTATAACAGAATCATCGGTCAGTGCATCAATAACCTCGGCAGGGATACTCTCCCCACAGGCAAGGTCGACCACCTGCACCGCTCCGCCGTCCACGGCATAACCGAACAATAATATTTCAAAATCCTCGCTCTCTGCATATTTGTAAACACCACATTTTTGCAGATTGACCGAGGAGAAGGTTTCAATATCAATACTCAATGTTTTCATAGCTCATTCCTTTCTATGACAAAGGCGGCAGAAGAATATCCTCCGCCGCCCGTCATGTTTACTCCGTCACATCATCCTTCTGTACAGCCTTTTTCTCTTTGTGTTTTGTAATAAAAGCTCTTGCCTTCTTGACCATAAAGCTGAAAAATTCGCACACTGCCCATACGATACCATTGATGGCAAGACCGTAGATCAGGCAGAAAAGGACTATCACATCGACTTGTTTCATAAATTCATATACTTCGTTCATTACGTTCACCTCGTTATTCAATGTGGGCAGACGGTGGCAGCACCACCGCCCGCCAGGTTTATGTGTTTATGAAAGGAAATCGTCATCAGCCACAGTGCTGAAATCGTCAGTTGCAGAACTTCTGCCGCCAAGGCTCTCACCGTCACGGATCTTCTGGATGTTGCCCAGTCCGCAGGCCACGCCTTTGTTACCGTTACTGTTGAACGCATAGAAGTTCAGAGATACACGGGCATAACAGCCGGAGTATTCTTCGTTGCGGTCAAGGATAGGCTTCACATACTTGTCCACGACCTGAGGCGGTGTCGTTCTGTTGGCATTGCTGAAGTAGTGACCCTTATAGGCCTCATCATCGCGCTCGGTATTTCCGTCACGCAAATGAAGCTTGATTGCGGCCTTGTTAGGCTTCTTGCCGCCGAACTTGGCAACACCCTCTTCGATTGCGGCATCGATAGCCTCGTTGATAGCCTTCACTGTTTCGGTGTCAGACTTAGGGATAAGTACAGAAACGGAGTATCTCTCAGGTCCGTTGTTGATGCTGGTAGGTTCCCAGCCGTGGAAATAAGAGAGACGAGTGTTTACACCTGTGATAACTTTTGTCTTAGAAATAGCCATGATATTAATCCTCCTGTTTAAATTCGTTATTGGCGTTTGTTACGTTCATTGCCGGACGCTTGTCCGTTACCGGAACTAAGGTCGGCTTACCCTGGGGTTTCACAATGAGGTCACCCAGGATCTGGTCAAATTGTTTCTTGCCCATCAGCTTCTGCATCTCCGTCATGGTGATAAGGCTCTGACGGTAGATGTCGGTATAGCCGTGGTCTTTGGCTGCCTGTGCGACCAGTTCTTCATCCTTGTACTTGCGGACGGATCTGCCTTCGACAACCTTGAACCCGTTCCATTCCTTTCCGTGGTTGACTGCTGCATCAGTGGCATAAGCCAGGATGCCATCTGCCCACTTGGTAAGGTCTGGAAGGATAGTCAGCACTTCTTCGATTTCAGAATCTGTAAGAAGCGGAGGCATTTTGAACTCCTGCTGTGCAAGACGAAGTTTTTCTTCAGCCCTTGCTCTGCAGCGGACTGCCGCCTTACAGAACTGACACCATTCGCCGGGGTGATATTCACCCTCGCCGTTTAATGCCATCTGTGCCTTCGGCTTCAGTTCGTTCTCTGCCCATGCTTTCAGTTCATCTACCGGGATAGTCCAACTCTGAACATTCTCCCTGCGAGGCTGAAAGATGTGCATCGTTACTTGCTTGATGTCATACAAGCTGTCGAAGAGGTTCAGCGCACCGATGGAATAACACATCAGCTGCGTATTCTGTTCGGCATCTACCAGGACTCCAAGCCCATACTTAAAATCAATAATCTGCATGGTATCGTCCGATACGATGATGCAGTCTGCAGTGCCGTAGCCGTCCGGAACATATTCCGAAAAGTCTACTTTCTGCTCAATCAGCACCATCGGGTCTTTGCAGGTCTGCTTTGTGACTTCAAGCTGCTCCAGCACATAATCCACATAACTATCGGTGTACTCCTGCATCTCGTCACAATCGTAATCGGAGACAGGTCTTTTGCTTCTTCTGCGGAGTGCTTTCTTTAACTTGTGTTCGCAAAAAGCGTGAGCTGCAGTTCCTTCTTCGGCGGCTGAACTGCTGCCGCCCGGAAATTCGGATTCGAGCATCGCACTTGGTGTACAGTTCAGCCATCGGTGTGAACCGGAAGGAGAAAGGAAAGCGTGTTTACTCATTTCCCAACACCTCCGCTTCTGCTAGAAGTGCCTTGTACTGTGCCGGATCGATATCTGACAGTCTGGTGCCGCCGTATTTTGTAATGAGTTTTCTTACTTCGGCAGTCATACCAGCCTGGCTCTTCTGCCCCAGAACAGCACGGACATCTTCCAGCGTTACTTCCTTCTCGGCAGGGAGTGCCTTTACTTCCTGTGCATCAATGACCTTGGCATCGGCTTCTACTACAGTTGCATCTCTGTAGGTATCTGCGATTGCCTCGAACACATCAGCCAGGGAGCGGATGATTCTCACCGCATCAAGAAATAAGTTGTACTTCTGATTGTTAGTCACGGTCCTTACCTCCTTCCTTCAGTTCTCGGATCTCGACAGTCTGCACCGTGTCACCGGGGGACAGGACAAGGATATTGACCTGCTGTCCAAAGAGGAAGTCGAGCAGACGCTTTCGAATCTGCACCGTACCGCTTCTTACTACCGGAGTCGGTGTACCGCCGGGTTTTGCAATGTTTATACATACTTTGTGTTTCATTGCATTGGCTCCTTTCCGAGGGTCTTTTGTTGTATCCCTCTGTCCATATGCGAAAGAAGCGGGGGAATCGAACCCCCATTTCTCAGATTTTTTTCGCAAGGTTTGCGAAGATCTTTTTCAGGCGATTACGGATTGCTGCCTCAGACACGCCTTCTTCCGATGCAATATCCACGTTGGACATGTTGCGGTAGAACTTTTTATATATGGTGTCTCTCTGCAGGTCAGTCAGTGTGGTAAGTGCTGCCTCAAGCCTGTCCAGCTTTTCCGAATGCTCCTGCTCATTGATGGAGGCAAGCATCTGCTCCAATGGGTCTGCAACTGTGTCGCATAAGTAAGGGTTGCGGTCAGCCGCATCTTCACCTTCTCCATCGGAGTATGCCTGGTAATGAACCGGGCAGTGATACTCCTCACGGCGATCAGCATCGACCTGCTCATCATCCATTTCATGAAGAATGGTAATCATTTCTCCAGTGACTGCTTTTCCGTCATCACCAACCATCCCCGGCTTGATGACCAGCTTCTTTCCTTCAGCTGTGTAGTAAATGTAATTTGTTCTGTTGTCTTCAGATGTTTTGAACTTTCTCATAAAGTCCCTTCCTTTCTGCCTGGTGGGTAAGAACGGTGGGACGCAAAAGAGGCCGATGGATTCCGATTCCACCGACCCCGAGCCTGAAAATGAGCATGCCGAAATACGGTGGGTGCATCGGAGTTCCGCACAGCTTTCGCTGTTTCGGATTTCCTATATGCATCCCGCCGTCCTAATGCGCATCTCAGACGATGAGATTATTACTGCTAAGTCATTTGATTTAGCGTAATTTTAATTTATCACTATCCTTAATATAATAAAATTTTCATCAAAATACCCCTCACGCTTTTTGTTTGCATAAGGGGTTTTATATTGTATTTGCATTATTTTTCTGTTAATATAATATTGATAATAATGGGGAGTAAATTATTTAGATGGTTTGATAAGCATATTGGTCACAAAAGTAACCTCCTCATTTGATATTTTTGAATAAAGAAGGCGAGAAACATGAAAAATATTTCTGATTTTTTATCAAATAATCTATTTGAATTTGAAAACTACCCTTGTGAGTGCCAAAAGGAAACCATTTTTGATGCTCCCGGTCAAGCGCCACACTTCAAGTTGAAAGTCTGTTCGCTGACGGATAAAGAGCCGCTCAAGTTTTCATATTCAGCACAAAAGGGATTGAATCAGTCGGGAAATGCAGGAGGTGTAATTTCTGAGAATATTTTAGGACAGTTGCTCTCATTACCTACAGGAAATATTGATGCTACTATTTCTTTCTTGGAAAAATACGGCTTTCTTTTCCCAATAAGTGATGAACAATACGAAGCAATTGATGATGTAGCTCTTTTGGCAATAATTGAACGAGTTAAGGCAACCGTAATGCTAATGAGTGCCATAGCGGGTAAACGTGATTACAAAAAGATGTTTATCTGTACAACATACCTCCTATATTCAGATCCTGTTAAGTTGGAATTATCATCATCAGTATATTCAACCGTTAACAATCATGCTTTCACGGAACTAATACGAAGCTACAATATCATGCCTGATACAAGTAGAAATCAAGAATTCTTTGAGAATGAATGTATTTCGGTTTGGGATACTATTTCCCAGAGTTATCAAAAGATTTATATTGATGAGTTGGCTGGAATGGGAATGGGTGATGGAATTAGTGGTATTCCCGGCAGTAGGGATTGGCATTTCAGAAACCTTTTTGCTCTATATACTAACTATCCGGGTGCAGACGAAAATCTGCGAACTACAATCGACTTCTATTATAATTATCAAAAGCGTGTCGGTGTAATAAAGGATATAGAGGCTTCACGAATCATCTATCATACTGCCCCTAAACGAGAGAACTTTTCTGATGATATGAAGGAGGCGCTTGTAAAAATTGCCAAAGCCACTATCAGTGCAGAAATCAACGCAAACCTTCGCAGTATTTCTCCTCAATTTAATATTGAAACATTGTCTCCATCTTGGAAACTTTCAACATTCTTAGAAGCCTTATATTTTTCGATTTTCTACATGAAACCAGGAATCGAACTTTATAAGGAATGTGAGAATCCTAATTGCAAACACGATAAATATTTTCTTATTAATGCTACCGTAACTAACAAGAAATACTGTTGCCCAGCTTGTGCCAACGCTGCTGCTCAAAGAAGAAGCCGGCAGCGAAAAATCAACAAATAAAAAAAGCCTCCGACAAGTAGTACGTTTACCACTTATCGGAGGTTTTCGCTTTATTTAGGGGCAGAGACCAGTCCTCTTGCGAGAACTTTCTCAATACAATCTGCGAGTTCCTTTTTCTGCTGTTCCGGAGTACCGATATAATTGTACATAAGATACCTTGTATCCATGACAATCCCCTGAATACGCTCATAGTTTTTCATTTGCGGATTCGCTGGGTCGTATCTCCAATCACCAACAGCCTCTCCAATATTCCCAACATTACCAGACATTCTAAAAAGATTATCCGCTTTGTTATATGGCATAATGAAACAGTTGAATAATCTCTCATTTGGAACACTTTTTGCTCTTTCCAAATATTCTCCATATGTTATCTGCTTATTAATATCGGTTCCATTTGGAAGATGTTCTGGATTGGCTGTCCACCCATATCGATAACACTTTGCATCCAAGACATAGTACTTATTGTTATAAATCATGACAGAATCTGGATACAATGGTCTTTTTTCTTTGTCTTTTCCATAGTCTAGAAGCCAACGAGTTTTTGGGAAGTACTGTGACTTATCTTCTACACCAAAAGCCTTATCAATCATTCGTTCCCACACATTTTCAAAATGATCAGTCCCAAAGAAATACTGTGTATCAGAACTCTTTTCATCAATATACTCCAACATAGCTTTCATTGCCCCGAACAACTCCTGCTCATTATCATTATTTGTGGTGGCAAGTTTCTTTGTCAATATGTATATTGATTCCTTAATTCCCGGATGCACTCCTGGCTTCTCCGGCATGAAGGGAACATACAGCCATCCCATCTTCTCAAATGCCTCATAAACACAATACTTATGAATTTGCGTTATCTCTTTATTGACGTTTGGCGTGGATGAGCGAACGGTCATATTGGTAAAAATCAAAGATCCATTTTTCTGGACTAATGCTCTTTGCTCCTTTACCGTTTTGGGCCATGAAGTTCGCCCTTTTGTATCGGTTTTATACTGCGGGTCTGTTTCAATATAATATCTTCCTGCCCTTAGAAAACCACGAATAACAGTTAGATATGCATGAATTGGAAAATCTACAGTTCGAGGAGCTTCAAATTTCGGTGCTTCAATCACTCGGTCTTCCTTCATGAATGCAGCAAGTACTCCAAACAGATTATTGATATCCACACGCAAATCGTCATCGTTGTCTGGAAGCTGATATCCTATCGGAAAATAGATAACCGCATCATCAGTATCAGCCTTTACGCCAACGAAGCTATCACCATCTTCATTTGTATTGACATGACAGCGCTGTCTCAAATTTTTGGTTAGATCCATCAATAATCACCACCTTTTTTCATTACGGTTGGGATGGATACAAAGCATCACGAACTGATTGCTTAAAAATCCTAAATCTATTCTCACCTTTGTTATTCACAAACGTCTTTATTACTCTTTCCAAGCTGTCCATATTTTCGGTGTCAAAAATTGCTTCTGGATTAAACTTGAAGGCATCATCCCATAAGTATTTGATAACTTTTTCTGGGAACTTTCTGTTGTGTTGCATAGCCGCTCTTAGTTCAGAAAGTCTATTTTTCTTTTCATCATCAAGTGTTCCCAGCATTTCGTGCCTTACTAAATCATTCAACTCGTCATAAGTTGTCATGAAATCACCTGTTGGTAGAATTCTGTCATCAAATTCCAAATCCTGCTCATGTACAAAATACACACCAAGTCTCTTATCTTCAGCAGATGCCATCTTAGCTCTGTTTCCAATAATAATTGTGTTAACGGTGTCACAGAATCTTTGCCAAGAAACCTTTGTGTCTAGGATTTCTGCAGAAGCAAGCGTCCCACGAACATTATCGAAATTATTTTCAATAAGACGCATATTCCACCTGCGCTGGAAAGCTGTGTCGAGCGTGAATACATTCTGATCGGAGGTATTCATTGTTCCTAAGATAGATAGGTTTGAAGGAATTCTTACTTTGTGCCTGCCGTTTTTATATACCTTCTTCGCAATATTTTCGTTTGTAATTCCATACTCGCTAGTGCCAACTGGGTAAGTAATTCCATCTACTGTTTTTTCTTCAAAAGATCTGTCAAGAAGTTGGAACACATCACCAAAGATTGCTGGGGCATTACCTCTATTTATTTCTTCGATAATAAGAACATATGAAGTCTGTGGATTCCAATAAGCATCCTCCAGAATATTGGTAAATGGACCTGCCGTAAATTCGTATGTAACCTGCTTATCTATTGGATCGACCACCGGTAGAATTTGTCCGACAAAATCTGCATTCGTGTAATCCGGATGAAAAACCAATCTTTCTACAACTGTATCCGCCTTGCAATACTCATGCTCAATTGTCCAACTCTTTCCTGATCCAGGAACTCCATATAAGAGTACATTTTCGCCATTTCTGTTTCTAGTGGACTCTTCTGGAAGAACGATTTTTTCATCCTTATTAATCTCACATTCTTCTTCATTTAAGAGTGAGTCAACATGTCCCTGCAACATATTGATTTCTACCGCCTTCGCAAATTCTTCATTAAAAGCAAAACAACCCTCATCTTCATATGGAATATCTACTTTATCCAAAACATTCCATAATACCAATCTTGTAAGGATTCTGTCACTCTTTTTTGGTGGGTGTTCTTCTCCTTTTTCACGCACTTCAATTAATCTATCCCTAATCTCTTCATATTGTGTGTCTAATAAATATGAAGAACTATTGATAAAGCATGACCATTGAGATTTTGAAATATAGCCCTCAAATTTGGGTTCAGATAATAGCTTAAACAGTATTAGGTATGGTCGAAGATTACGCCCATATTTTTCCTGCTTAACATTTATTCTGATGAGAATATCCAACAATAATTGATTTTTCTCATCAAGTGATAAATTATCCTTCAGGGACAATTTAACTTTTTCACCCTCTGGTGTCTCTACTAAAGTAAATGCATTTAGAAACTCTGTTCCAATATCAGACACTTCAAAAATAGTTTCTTCCTCATCCTTATAACGAATGAACTTCATTTCTCTCAATGTAAGTTCAGCATGAGTATCCCTTTTATCTTCAGACCACTCACCACCACGTTCTTGGGCAATTCTTGCCCTTGCAACAGGAAAAATTGTGTCCTTTCCGTCTGCAGAAGTCATTGGCTGATTCTCTTTTACAACATTGAGTAAATAATATATGTATTCCAAACTTGTAAAACTTGTTTGCAATATTGTTTTGTTGAACTCTTTTGTGCCACCTGCCATGAATTACACCCCCTGATTTACTATAGGTTTTAGTATTTTTTTAATTAATAGGGGAGGGATACCTTCTCCTATCACTGTTCTTATTAGATTGTCAGTTGCCCAATCTGGTATATTCCAATCTTTTGGCAAACTCGATACAATCAATAACTCATAAATTGTTAACACACGAGGATTTGTATACATCATATCGCCGTTCTCATCCATCTTCCAAGGTCTTCCGGGATGAACATTATTTTGCGAACCAATTCTAAAGTTGTATGTGGTAACCGTTGAACCAGGCTTGTCCCAAAACATTCTATGATAAGCGGTATCATACCCTTTAACACGCTTTCCATTCGTTTTTTTTGGATAATGAACAGGGTTATCATATGCTGTATTTCCCGTAGGCGTGTACAACATACACTCAACATTTCTCCAAACATGAGTCATTGGTTGGTGCCATTTATTAAATGAAAGTGCCTCTTCGGTATTTTTAGGTAAAATTCCTCTGTATTCTTTTTCTTTAATATTAGGCCACAAATCCGGTATGCCGTCGAATGCTTCCTCAAGTGTTACAATTTTCTCATCTTTTTCAGGAAATTCCCATTGCAAGCCTGTTTCTTTTAAGGCACAAAGAAAAATAGCTCTTCTTCTCATCTGCGGAACACCATAGTCCATCGTGTCAATGACTTTATCCTTATTGATGTTATAAAAATCACCAATTCTTGCCTCAATATACTCAGGAATCAATATTTCTTTTCCATTGTATAAAATTGGAGTTGTTAGCTGTTGTGTAACATTTTCTATCAAAACATATGTTGGTCGAAGGTCTAAAATAGCATCTATTGCATATTTTATCAGACTATTTCGTTCGTCATATGGATTCATTTCCCCCGCAATACTCATTCCCTGGCAAGGAGGAGTCGCAATCAAAAAATCAACTTTTTCCTGTTTTGCAGTGGATATGACTCTGTTATATATACTGGGATCGGTAATATCCCCGGTAATCATTTCTGTATTTGGATAAAGATGCCGATAAAAATCTGCTCTTTGAGGAAGTAACTCATTAGCTACTGCGACATGTATCCCCAAGTCTTCAAAATATGTCTCGGCAATTCCGACATTAGAAAATAGCGAAACTGCTCTTATCATAACTAACCTCCTAAATCATAAATTGAGTTGAGCAACAATCTTCTTTATAAGAAGTGGCGGAATTCCTTCGCCAATTACCTGCCGAATCAGTTGTGGTGTTGCCCACTCGGGAATACTCCAGTTATCCGGGAGTGTCATCACACGCATAAGCTCAAATATTGTCAACACTCTTGGATCTGAATAAATTCCTTCTTGTTCAGTAGGTCTCCCAGGATGGACATTCTGGAAAGAAGAAATAGTGTGGTTGTATGCGGTAATTGTTGGAGCTGGTCGATCCCATTCCATTCGCATATAAGTTCGAATCGCACCGCCCACCATAGTTCCATCTTTTTTCTTCGGGAAATACACTTCGTTGGTTCTAGCACTTTTCCCCTCTGGTGTATGCATCATCACTTCAACATTTCTCCAAACATGTTCCCTTGGGCAGTGCCATTTTGATACCTTTAATCCAGCTTCCTTCTTCTTTTCGTAATCAGGAAATACACCTCGATACTCTGGCTCTTTCACAAGAGGATCAAGAGATGGAAGATCTCCAATTACATCACGTAATGTTACGAGTTTTTCTTCTTTTTCAGGAAATTCCCAATTCACTCCCGTATCTTTACGAGACAACAGAAAAATTGCTCTTTTTCTTTGCTGTGGAACCCCATAGAATTTCGAATCTATAACTGGATTGTTGTTAAAATGATATATATCACCTAAACGCTTTTTTAAATAATTGGGAATGAGAATGTACTCTCCCTCATACTCAATTTTTGTTTTTAACTGTTGCATCACATTTTCTATTAAAACAAATTTCGGTTTAACTCGAAGAATCATTTCAACAGCACTTGTAATAAGGGCATTTCTCGAATCTTTCGGATCTTTTTTTCCTGCAGGACTCATGCCTTGACAAGGGGGTGTTGCAATCATAAATTCCACTTTTTTTTGAATTGCCTCCCCACATACAGTTTCAAATACTTCTTCATCAAGAATATTGCCACATATCATGTGACATTCTGGATATACATCAGTATAGAATCTTGCCCGATCTTCAAGCAATTCATTTGCTACTACTATGTCTATACCAACATCAGACAAATAAGTCTCTGCAATACCGACATTGGCAAACATTGATAATCCATTCATTACTGTTTCACCTCATTATCTGATTGATATTCAAGAATATCGCTAATGTCGCATTCTAAAACTGTACAGATGCGATCTAGCGTATCAATATCGATTTTTCTAACTTTTTCGTTATATAAATCCCCAATTGTATTAGGGCGGATATTTGTTAATTCAGAAAGTCTCTTTCTTGTCATTTTCTTCCGCCCCAGAACCTCCGATAGTTTAATCCTTATCATCATACCCTCCAATAACGATAGATGTTATTTTTTATCATAGGTCTGTTATTTTATAACAGACCTATGATAACACAATTCCTTTCATTTTTCAAGTAGATACAGGAGATACAGGAGCTAAAACTCCAACCGAACGAAAGCATCAATTAGCAATAATTAGTCCTACAACGATATTATCAACTCAACCCTCCGCAAAGTCTTTCTATCCACTCAACCTTCGCCATTTTCATCCTATCAACTCGACCTCTGATTTCGGCGGTTGATATGTTTCCGCAAAAGAAAAATTCGGGTATCCAGACAACCCGCAGAAGGTTGTCCGAATGCCCGGAAATGCTTCATTTTAAGGCTATTTACACTATTTACTTCTGTACCTTTGACAGCAATACTACTGTCTCCACATGAAAAGTATGGGGAAATAAATCCACACCTAAAACCTCTTTCCCTTCATATCCCAGTTTTTTAAACAGCTTTAAATCTCGAATCTGCGTCTGTGGATTACAGGATATATACAAGATTTTTTTAGGTTTTACGCCTACAGCGCTTCGAATAAAACACTCATCACTTCCACTTCTAGGTGGGTCCATAATAACAACATCCAGCTTTTCCTTCTGCTGTGCCATTTTCTGCATAAAGCTACCTGCATCATCACAAATAAAACGGATATTCTTAACATGATTTCGATACGCATTATCTTTTGCATCCTTAATCGAATCTTTATTGATTTCTACCCCCATTACTTCTTTTACAAAACCAGCCGCATACATACCAATCGTACCAATCCCACAATACGCATCTAGAATTTTTTCATTCCCTTTTAACTGTAATTTTTCAATTGCCTTTTTATACAACACTTCTGTCTGTGCATGATTAATTTGATAAAAAGACTTCGCCGAAATACGGAAGGTCAATCCACATAATGTATCTTCGATATAACCTTTTCCATATAATACACGTTCCTCATTTCCCAGTACAATACTTGTTTTTCTAGTATTGATATTTTGAACAATAGTTGTGATTTGTGGATGTGCTTTTACTAAAGCATTTACAAAGTTACGTCTTGCAGGAAATTGTACGCTATTAACAACAAGAACTACCATAATTTGCTTACTTACTTCACCATAACGCAAAATAACATGACGCAATAAACCTCTTCTGCTATCTTCATCATAAGGTTCAATTCGCATCTGTTCCATCAATTTCACAATCGTTTGTACAATTTCATCACATTCTTTTGGGTGCAGCAAACAATTTTGATAAGGAATGATCGTATGCGAAAATTCTTCATAAAATCCAGCACGAATCTTTTTTCTTTTATCTCTTTGAAATCCAATGATCATCTTATTTCGATAATGATATGGATCTTCCATAGACAATAAACCCTCACATTTTAAAGATAGTTCTTTTGCCTGTTTACATAAATTTTGAAGATATTCCAGCTTATATGTATGCTGTGCCTGCTCTTTCATATGTAAAAGCTGACAACTTCCACATCGATCATAAATACCACAGTTTACTTTTCCTCTATTTTCTGATGGTTTTATGATTTCTAACAATTCTCCTGCATATCCTTTCTGCAGTTTTTTCACGACACGTACACGTACTACTTCATTTAAAATTACATGACGTACAAATATACGATCTTTTCCACTGTATAAAATCCCATTTCCAACTTCATCTAAGGATGCAATCTTTCCTTCTATAATCTGTTTGATTTTTACCATTCTTACTCCTCTTTCAATCGTTTTCTTATCCTGTCGCATGTAACATCTACATCTTCTATTATCATACCATGAAAGCCTAAAGCTTTCGCCGCATCAACATTCTCTTTTCGATCATCTAAAAATAAACTTTCACTTGCATTAATACCATATGCACTTAACAATTCTTCATAAATTTTTTTATCCGGTTTATTCCTCTTTATTCGATAAGAATACATTCCACCATTCACATCAAAAAAGTAAGGGTATTCCTTTTTTAAATACAGATAACTATCTTCACTTATATTTGATAAAAGAAATATTTTATACCCTTTTTCCTTCAGTTCTTCTATCAATTTTTTCATTGGCATAATAGGTTTCATAAACTCTTTCCAATGCGTAAGAATATATAAAATCGCATCCTTATCTTTAGGATAAGTATCTAATAAATTCTTCTCTACTTCTTCTTTTGTAAGAATTCCCTGATCATATAACGCCCACTCTTTACTACCAAATACATATGTACAAAGTGTTTCTGTCTTTTCTTTAAATACAGGATAAAAATACTCTACAGGATGAAAGCTAACCAGTACATTTCCTATATCAAAAATTACATTACGTATCATTCTCTACATCACCGCTTCCCATTATACTATAAAAATAAACATTACTTCCTATTTTTTACCTAGAATCTTTACTGCTTCTTCATAACAGTCCAATGTAAATACATCTGGACATACAACACAATGTTCAGGAAAGGTTTCCCTTAAATCTAGATCATCTATAACCACATATTTCTCTATTTCTTTATGGTGCTGCAAGTAATCTTCTATTTGTGTTTCTTTTAAAAAATCAGCTGTATCCTTCGTTAAACCAATTACATAAGAATCTAAATCATAAATCTTAAACAAGAGTTTCATATCCTCTAAACTACGTAAATACTTCCATGATGAAGAGATTACAATTTTTGCGTCTGTTTCTTCAACTAAACGTTTTACATAAGAAACTGCCTGCTTATTCCACCCTTCATATACAAGCTGTAATTCTAATGCATTTGCCTGTTTAAAGATACGATCTTTTCTGATAAGCTTCTTTTTAATTTTTTCAGGTTTCTTTGTAAGCAATTTTCTATCATGATAAGGATACAGCACACCATCAACATCTAAGAAAATGATTTTCATAAACAATCCCTTCTTTCAAACTTATTATAACAAATGAAAAAACCTTGTTCATAGATTTCTCTACAAACAAGGTCATATTTTTTATTTTGCTGCTTTTACCATGAAATCACAGATCTTTCTTGAAAATTCTACCGGATTTTCAATTGGGAAACCTTCAATCAGCAATGCCTGATTATATAGTAATTCCGCATATTCTTTAATTCCATCTTTATCATTTTCATAGACATTTTGTAAAGCTTCAAAAATTGGATGATTTGGATTGATTTCCAAAATACGAGTCGCTTTCATACCATAAGGATTTCCTTCTGGCATTGCGCTTAATACTTTCTCCATTTCAAAAGACATTCCTTCATCACTTGATAAACATACAGGATCATCTACCAGACGAGAACTGATTTTTACTTCTTTTACCTGTTCTCCTAAAGCCTCTTTCAAATCTTTTAACAGATCTTTATTTTCTTCTGCTTTCTTTTCTTTTTCTTTCTTTTCTTCTTCACTATCTAAATCTAAATCCCCTTGAGAAATATTTTTAAAGTTTTTCTCTTTATAGTTCATTAGTGTCTGTAATACAAATTCATCCACATTATCTGTTAAATATAAAATTTCATAACCTTTGTCTTTTACTTTTTTAACGATTGGAAGTTCATCCATCATCTCTACTTTATCTCCACTGACAAAGTAAATATCTTTTTGACCTTCTTCCATTCGATTTACATATTCATCAAGAGTAACCAGTTTTCTTTCTTTGCTGGAGTAGAACAACAATAAATCTTGAAGAAGTTCTTTATGGGCACCAAATTCATTATATACACCAAATTTGATTTGTACTCCAAAATTGTTCCAGAATTTTTCATATTCTTCACGATCGTTTTTCAACATCAACAACAATTCGGATTTAATTTTCTTTTCAATACGGTTTGCGATAACTTTTAGCTGACGATCATGCTGCAGCATTTCACGAGAAATATTTAAGGATAAATCTTGTGAATCTACAAGTCCTTTTACAAAACGGAAATGTTCAGGAAGAAGTTCTTCCGCATTATCCATAATGAAGACTCCACGACTATACAGCTGTAAACCTTTCTTATAATCCTGAGAATAATAATTAAATGGCGTTTTTGATGGAATATAGAGAAGTGTTGTAAAAGAAACAGCTCCTTCTACACTTGTGTGAATGACCTTTTGTGGATCTGTATAATCATTGAATTTATTCTTATAAAATTCATTATATTCTTCTTTTGTAATTTCAGATTTGCTGCGTTTCCATAATGGAACCATAGAATTCAAGGTCTTTAATTCTTTCACCGTTTCATATTTTGGTTCTTCATCTTCTTTTGCATCTTCATTTTCAATACGACGCTGTTCTTCCACCATCATCTGAATTGGATAGCGAATATAATCAGAATATTTGTGAACTAAACGTTCAATTTCATACTGCTGCAAATATTCATCATAGTTTTCTTCATCCCCGTTATCCTTTAGATATAAGGTAATTTCTGTACCACATGAATCCTTGCTTGTTTCTTCAATTGTATAACCATCAATGGCATCACTTGTCCAAATATATGCTGTTTCTTCTCCATACTTCTTAGAAACAACTTCAACTTTTTTCGCTACCATGAAAGCAGAATAGAATCCAACACCAAACTGTCCAATGATATCATCTGCTTCTTCTTTCTTTTCCTTTTCTTCTAATTCTTTTTTAAATGCTAAAGAACCACTTTTCGCAATCGTACCAAGATTTTCTTCCAGTTCTTCTTTATTCATACCAAGACCATTATCACGAATTGTTAGTGTTCTTGCATCTTTATTCACTTCTAAATATACTTTGAAATCCTCGCGATTTACATCACTTAAATTTTCACTAAGAGCTTTGTAATACAACTTATCGATTGCATCACTTGCATTGGAAATTAATTCTCTTAAAAAGATTTCTTTATGTGTATAAATAGAATTAATCATCAAATCTAATAATCTTTTTGATTCTGCTTTAAATTGTTTTTTACTAGCCATCATCCTACCTCCTGTTAGCACTCTATATCTAAGTCTGCTAACAGTATAGTACAATCTTTTAGCACTGTCAACAGCTAAGTGCCAATTTTTTAAAAACTTGGAAACAAACGTATAAACATATCACAACCTTTATAAAGTTTTCATATATATCAAAAACAAAATATGCTATGATAAAAACAACATTAAAATACTTGCAAAGGAGGAAATTTATAATGGAACTTATCATCAATCATCTACAGAAAAGTTTTGAAAACAAAGAAGTCTTAAAAGATATAAGCTATACCTTTTCCAAAGGAAAAATCTATGGACTTTTGGGAAGAAATGGAGCAGGTAAAACTACTTTATTTAACTGTTTAAATCAAGATATTACAATTGACAAAGGAACCTTTACTCTGATGGAAGAGGAAGAGCATCCACTGCAGATGGAAGATATTGGATATGTGTTATCAACACCTGCCGTACCTGAATTTTTAACCGCCAGAGAATTTCTTAAATTTTTTATTGAAATCAATGAACATCAAATAGAAAATTTAAAAACGATTGATGAATACTTTGATTATATGAATATAGAAGCGGAAGACCGCGATCGTTTATTAAAAGATTTTTCACATGGAATGAAAAACAAAATGCAGATGCTAATCAACATCATCGCAAAACCAAAAGTTTTATTATTAGATGAACCTTTAACCAGTTTAGATGTTGTTGTCGCAGAAGAAATGAAAAACATTTTAAAGGAACTAAAAAAAGACCACATTCTGATCTTATCTACACATATTATGGAGCTGGCATTAGATTTATGTGATGAAATCGTTATTTTAAACCATGGAGTCTTACAGGAAATAAAACAGGATGCCTTGGAAGAAGATGCGTTTAAAGAAAAGATTTTAGAAGCATTAAGGGAAGAAGAACATGTTTAAGATATTTTATATTTCTTTTCGTTTAAAGATTTCTTATCGTGTAAATACCATACTTTACTCTTTAAAGCAGCTTCCATTTATCAAAAAACTGCTTCCTGCATCTTTATATGCCAGTAAAACATTAAAGCGATTTGCTTTGCTTCTTGCGATACTCATGGAAATCATATCCATCCCTTTATTTAAAGGACTGTATCTGTTTGTTATGATTTTATTACCTATTTTGTTAACAAACACATCAGCAAATCTTATTCCACAGGCTTTTCTGCATATTCTATTATTTTTAACAATCGCAGGAAGCCTCTCTAACAACACGATATTTTCTCCAAGTAAAGACAAATACTATGCCATTATTCAAATGCGTATGAATGCCAGAAACTTTACCCTTGTCAATTATGTATACGAAATGGCAAAGATATTTGCTGGTATGGCTCTTTGCCTAATTCCTCTTTGTGTTATTTTTCATTTGCCTTATATTTTCATCATCTGGATTCCTGTTATGGTTATCGCATGGAAAACTGTCTTTGGTGCATGGTCCTTGCGACAATATGAAACCAAACATATCCTGCGTAATGAAAGCAGTCCTGTAAAATATGTATGGTTTACAATTGCAGCTACTTATTTACTCGCCTATGCAGGTATCTTTATAAAACAATATCTTCCTTTATTCCTTAGTTATCTATTAGGAACTTTTATGATGATTCTTGGTATTTTTGCCTATGCATATATGCGAAAATTTCCTTTGTATCGCGCTATGTATCAGCAGCTTCTTTCACAAAGCACTTCTGCAATCAATGTTTCTATGCAAAATATTACAAATGATGCATATCGAAAAAACATCAGTAATGATACAGGTATTAGCAGTGATAAAAAAGGATATGCCTACTTCCATGACTTATTTATCAAACGCCATCAAAAACTATTATGGTACAGTGCAAAGAAAACAGCTGTCATTACGTTTGTGATTTTTGTTATCGCATGTGCTGCATTGATCACAATACCGCAAGCAAAAGAACCAATCAATCATTTACTTCTGGTATTTCTTCCCTATTTTGTTTTCATTATTTATTCTTGTCATTCAGGCAAATCCGTTGTACAGGCAATGTTTCGAAACTGTGATCACAGTATGTTGACATATTCTTTTTATCGAAGACCCGATGTTATTTTGTCCCTGTTTCGCTTACGTTTATTTGATGTCATTCGTATTAATCTGCTGCCTGCTTCTATCATTGCGATTGGATTACCAATCTTACTTTATATTAGTGGAGGAACTTCCAATCCATTGACCTACCTTGTCATTTTCATTTGTATCATCGCAACCAGTACATTTTTCTCTATTCATTTTTTAACTTGTTACTACCTGCTTCAGCCATATAATGAAGCTACAGAAACCAAAAGCAGTTTATACAGTATCGTTATGTCATTAACATATCTAATCTGTTTCGGCTTTATATATTTAAAAATGGATACATTTATTTTTGGAACAATCATGATAATCTTCTGTATTTTATATACAATTGTTTCCATGACTCTTGTTTATCGAATGGCTTATAAAACATTTAAACTTAGAAGATAATAGAAAAAATGCTGTGTCAAAAAAACATAGCATTTTAATTTTCACCTAATAGCATATTCTTCCTTATGTATAAAATTTAAAGCATTGTTAAAATAAGCAATACATTCTTCTGGATGATTCACCACATAGTAAAGTGTTTCCATACCATACACATCATAAATAGTTCCCCATATTTCATTACCAAATGTATAATAACGTGATTGTTTTAATTTAGGTATCTCCAAATACTCTTGCCCTTCAATAAAGCAATTCAGCCAATAAGAACTAATTCGCTTATTTACTTCTTGTAAAGTATTTATTTTTCCATGTCTTATTTTATATATATCGCTTTTAAATTCTCTCCATGTATTATCAAATTCTTTATTAAGATATTGAATAGAAAATTCATCTAAACCAACATTCTCTTTCCTATCTAAGAATCGTTTTTTAGAAAGGAAACCCTGCACATTATTCGTAAATTTTATCGCAAGTCCTTCACTGGCAAACGATTGTACAAAATAACCCTCTAGATGTTTGTCTTCTTTTCTTATATTTTTCTTAAATACAAGATGATGGAGCTCATGTGCCAGTAAATATGAAAAATGAGGATATTCTTTATTTTTTATAAGCTGTAAAATATCAAAATGAATACAGTTTCTATATGGATAACCAAAAGACTGTCCAATTCCGCAGGTGAAAAGAAGCTTACTATCAACAAGAGAAAATGAACTTGGAAAGCTTTGTTTAACTAACAAGATTGCTTTATCTATATCCTCTTTTGAAAGTTTATCAAAGAAAGATTGAATTTGTTTTTCATAATTGTCTATATGCATAAATATGTCTAACCAAAAAGAATGGTGATTACGCAAATCAAAATTTTCTATTTCCTCTTCTTGTAAAGTTTCAAAATTCATAAAATAAATTATAAATGCCGATTCTGAAACTCTTTGACCATATCGTCTAAATTCAAAACGATAGTCAGGATGTCTCAATACATTTTCAATATCTCTCATTTTTAAATTTCCATCTTTTTTCTTTCTTAATAATTGTAAGATACAGGAAATTGATGAATAGCTTATACATATTTTCATTTTCTATCACCTTCTTCCTACATTGACAAAAGGCACGAGTTTTCGTGCCTTTAAACTTTCTATTTTCCATATTTAATAGATGCCTGTGCAGCCGCAAGTCTTGCAATCGGTACACGATATGGACTGCAAGATACATACGTTAATCCCATGCGATGACAGAATTCAATACTGCTTGGATCTCCACCATGCTCTCCACAAATTCCAAGTTTGATATCTGGGCGAGTTTGTCTTCCTCCAGATACTGCCATCTCAATTAGCTTTCCAACCCCTTTTTGATCAACTCTGGCAAATGGATCTTGTTCAAAGATTTTCTTTTCATAATAATCTGCCAAAAAACCACCTGCATCATCACGAGAGAAACCAAAGGTCATCTGAGTTAAATCATTTGTACCAAAGCTAAAGAATTCCGCTTCTTCCGCAATTTCATCTGCCAACAAAGCAGCACGTGGAATTTCGATCATCGTTCCCACATGGTATTTCATTTCCACATGTTCTCTTTCTAATATTTCATCAGCTGTGCGTACAACAACATCCTTTACATATTTTAATTCATTCTTATCACCAACAAGAGGAATCATAATTTCCGGTTCAATCTTCCAATCCGGATGTCTTCGATTTACATTAATCGCTGCTTCGATGACTGCAGTTGTCTGCATTTCCGCAATTTCTGGATAAGAAATAGCCAAACGACATCCACGATGTCCCATCATAGGATTAAATTCATGAAGGCTCATAATTACACTGCGTAAGCTTTCTAAATCAATTTTCATATCTTTCGCAAGCTGTGCAATGTCATAAGAACTTGTTGGCAAGAATTCATGTAAAGGTGGATCTAAATAACGAATCGTTACCGGCATACCTTGCATTGCCTCATAAATGCCTTCAAAATCTCCTCTTTGCATAGGAAGAAGTTTTGCTAGTGCCTTTCTTCTTTGTATTTCTGTTTTTGATACGATCATTTCACGTACAGCTTTAATACGATCTCCTTCAAAGAACATATGTTCTGTACGAACAAGTCCAATACCTTCAGCACCAAATTTTACTGCCTGTGCTGCATCTTTTGGTGTATCTGCATTTGTACGTACTTTTAATCTGCGTGTTTCATCTGCCCATGTCATAAAACGTTCAAAATCACCAGAAATTTCTGCAGGAACCGTTTTAATTGGTTCTCCATATACATTACCGCTAGAGCCATCCAATGAAATATAATCCCCTTTATGATATTGTTTTCCACCAACTTCAAAATATTCCTCTTCTTCATTGATGTGAATATCTCCACATCCAGATACACAGCATGCCCCCATTCCACGTGCAACTACAGCTGCATGAGAAGTCATTCCTCCACGTACGGTCAAAATTCCTTCGGATACATGCATACCTTCAATATCTTCTGGAGAAGTTTCCAAACGTACCAATACTACCTTATGTCCTAAAGCTGCTTCCGCAATTGCCTGTTCTGCAGTAAATACAATCTGTCCACAAGCTGCACCAGGAGATGCCGGCAATGCATTTGCGATTGGTTTTGCACCTTTTAATGCTTCTGCATCAAACTGTGGATGAAGCAAAGCATCTAGCTGCTTCGGTTCTACCATCATTAACGCTTCTTCTTTTGTGACCATACCTTCATCTACCATATCGCAGGCTATTTTTAATGCTGCAACTGCTGTACGTTTTCCATTTCTTGTCTGCAGCATATACAATTTTCCTTTTTCAATCGTAAATTCCATATCCTGCATATTTTTATAATGCGCTTCCAAAGCTTTACTAATTTCACTAAATTTCTGATATGCCTGTGGTGATACTTCTTTTAGCTGATCAATGGTTTGCGGTGTACGAATACCAGCTACTACATCTTCTCCCTGTGCATTCATCAAAAATTCTCCATACAGCTTATTTTCTCCTGTACTTGGATTTCGTGTAAAGGCAACACCTGTTCCACAATCATTTCCCATATTTCCAAATACCATCATCTGTACATTCACTGCTGTTCCCCAGCTGGATGGAATATCATTCATCTTTCGATAGAAAATAGCACGCTGATTGTTCCATGAACGGAATACTGCTTCTACAGCACGATATAACTGTTCTTTAGGATCGGATGGGAATTCTTCTTCCAAAGATTCTTCATAAAACTTTTTAAATCGTTTTACCATGAGTTTCATATCATCCGCATCAAGCTGTGTATCTTCTTTCACTCCTTTAACTGCTTTCATTTCATCAATGATTTCTTCGAATTTTGCTTTGTTTAACCCCATAACAACATCCGCAAACATTTGAATAAAGCGTCGATAAGAATCATAAGCAAAACGTGGATTATCTGTAAGCTTTGCGATTCCTTCCACTACTTCATCATTCATACCTAAATTTAAAATGGTATCCATCATTCCAGGCATAGACGCACGTGCTCCAGATCTTACAGATACCAACAAAGGATTTCTAGGGTCACCAAACTGTTTCCCAGCCAGTTCCTCCAATTTCATTAAATAATCAAAAATTTCTTTACGGATAGATTCATTAATTGTTTCCTTATCCGCATAATACTGGTTACATGCTTCGGTAGTAACCGTAAAGCCATAAGGCACAGGCATTCCTAAATTCATCATTTCAGCCAAATTTGCCCCTTTACCCCCAAGCAATTCACGCATATTTTCATTTCCTTCTGAAAACAAATAGACATATTTCTTCGTCATTTGAATACCTCCTTGTGAATTATGTAATCGTTTACATTTGCTATGAACACATTATAACAGATAATTATTTATTTTCCTAGTATTTCTATAAAACTTATAAATTTCACAAGTTATGTATATTCTTCAGTTCTTCTATAAGATAGTTATTTTAAAAGGACAAAAACAACTCCATTTCATTTTCTTTTTTCTTAAACCCCTTTTGCTCATAAAGACGCTTTCCCTCTTCACTATTATGAAGCCACAGCCTTTTTATACCATGTACTTTACAATATGCAATCATAATATCTAAGATTTGATTCGCAAAACCATGATTTCTATATAATTTATAAGTATATATGTTTAATACATAACCTTCTAATCCACTCAAATTCTCACTGTGTGGAATACGTGTAAAAAGACATAAAGAACCTAGCGCAACAAGTTTTTCATTTTGGTATATTCCCCAGCTTAGCAAATCTTTATTTATATGTGCCAAATAGTATTGCTTGGTTGCTGCTTTTAGTTCAAAAATATTGTTATCCTCATGAAGTTCATCTAATTCTTCAAATAACTGTATTCGTAAACTTAAAAAATCATTTACTGCTTTTTCATCTAGCTGTACGACACCACATTCTATCATATTCATAATGATCCTTTCTCACCATCTCATTATTCTTGTTTCCTTTGTTTTTATACCATATCATCTCATATTCTTTTTCCCCTGTCTGCTCATCTATATTCGCACATTTAATCTGAAAACCTTCCCTTTGATAAAAATGAATGGCTCTTTCATTTCTCTGATATACACTTAAATATAAAAACTCATTTCGCTCTTTTACAAAGTTCAGTAAATCTTTTCCAATTCCTTTTGACTGCACCTCCTTTGAAACAAAAATACCTTCGATATATTCTTTATTTAAACCTATAAATCCCTGTACTTCACAATCTTTCTCATAAACATAAATTTCTGCCTGTAAAAACATTTCTTTTACCTCATCAAAATGACCTTTCCAATAATCCTTTGGAATAAAAAAGTGTGCATCTATATTGGAAATAAGCCATATATTCGCTACTTTTTCTAAATCTTGTTCTTTAAATTCTCTAATCATGCTCGCTCCTCTACCTTTTTATCTCTAATCTAAACTTGCATTTATCTTTAATTTTCCACAAATATTATACAGTATAATTTTTTCTTTTAAAAAGGCTTTAGTAAAAGAAAAAGACCAATGAAAAAGTCGTTTTGCTTTCTCTTTGGTCTTATTGTGTTTATATTCTTTTATTTTACTTCATCATTTACTTGTCTATCTAACAAGGAGAAGGGTTCCATTTCTACCGTATATCCTTGTTCAAGAAGTCGTTTAACAAAAGAGTCTTTCCCTTGCACGATATCTTTTTTAAAATGATAACCTCTTCCAATAAATAAAGGAATCACACATAATTCTTTTTTTGTAAAACTGTACATTGTCTCTTTCATCCATACAGCTTCTGCACCATATTGTCTACAAAGTGATTGAAATTCAGGATTTTTTTCATGCATAACAAAGATACACAGCTTTGTAGAATGTTTCTTTACCAGTTCCTGTATCCATATTTTCCATTTCGAAGCAGAAATCCAAAAAGGAAGAATCTCTCCATAAACACGGCATTGATGATATACATTTTGATACCATGTTCCTTTATTGACAAACAATAAGTCAAAACAAAATTGTATTTCTTTTAAATGTTTCGCAAGAAATAAAATTTCATCCAGTGAAAAAAGATGCGGGTATTCTTCTTTACATTTTTCATAGATAGGCAAAGAGGAGAAACAAGCCTCTATGTGATCATCTTCTGTTTGAATGTGCTGGATAAAGCGGGGAAGTTCTTTTTCCAGCAACACAGAATCTTTGCTGCCATGCAGGATTTCTATACGAACTTTCTTTTTTTCCAGCATATGCGCAATGCTTACAAGTTTACTTTCCGGATAGAAACTAATAACAGGTCGCAATGCTTTATATGTTTCTTCGTTTACACCATTAGAAATAATTGATAACAGCGTGAATATTTTAATATATTTATTTTTTATATCATCTACTGCTTCCTGTACTATCTTTTTTCCAAGTGCCGGTGCTAAACCATGGGTATCTAGTGCTAGCGTAAAATTTTCCTGTACACTTTGCATCATGGAAGAAACACTGACATTTTCATCCCTTACAGCACTTCCACATAAAATCCCGTTCTTTTTACAATACATAACGATTTCATGATTGTATGTTTCATCATTTGTAGCTGCATATACAAGAAAGGCATCGTTTAAAAAAGTAAGGGATAATTCTTCTTCGAAACAGATTGCTTTGCTTTTTTTAATTTCCTCACAAATAGTGAAAGCTACTACATATACATTTGCACCACTCTCTAAAAACTGTTTACATTTTCGATAAGCAACGTTTCCTCCACCTACAAGTACAACTTTTTTATTTCGAAGATGAAGATTTACACATACACTCATGCATACAGCTCCTGGATACTTTCCTGAAAAGCCTGGATGGTTTTTTCAATATCTTCATCACTGTGACAAGTATTTAAAAACAATACCTCAAACTGTGAAGGACTCATCATGATTCCCTTATCCAGCATTTTTATAAATACCTTTGAAAATGCTTCTGTATCGCATGTACATACATCTTGATAATTTCTAATTTTTTGATTTGTAAAAAAGATTGTCATTAAAGATCCCATCTGTACCACCTGGGCATCTACCTTGTATTTGCGAAGAATCGCATCAAAGCCCTGCGCAAGTTTTTTTATTTTCTTTTCCAGTTCTACATATACTTCTGGATGTTGTTTTAAATATGTTAGCTGTGCCAATCCTACATGCATAGCTAACGGATTTCCACTTAATGTTCCTGCCTGATATACATTTCCACTCGGTGTTACACAATCCATTATTTCTTTTTTACCACCATAAGCACCTACTGGAAGTCCACCGCCAATGATTTTTCCAAAGCATGCCATATCACAGGACACTCCATAATAAGAAGATGCACCACCAAATCCAATTCGAAAACCGCTAATGACCTCATCAAAAATAAGAACAATTCCTTCTTCGTCACAAATCTTGCGTAAACTGCATAAAAAATCTTTATCTGCAAGTACAAGCCCCATGTTTGCCGCAATCGGCTCTAATATAATCGCCGCAACCTCTCCCTTATTCGCTTCCACACAGGCTTTTACAGAAGTTATATCATTGTATGTACATACCAAGGTATTTTTGGTAATATCCTTTGGTATGCCAGGACTTGTCGGCATTCCAAATGTTAAGGCTCCTGAACCAGATTTTACCAGCAATGCATCATTATGCCCATGATAACATCCTTCAAATTTTATGATTTTATTTCTTCCCGTATAGCCTCTGGCAACACGAAGCGCACTCATCGTTGCTTCTGTTCCAGAATTCACCATACGTACGCTTTCCATACATGGATAAGCTTCCAGCATAAGCTGTGCTACTTCACTTTCCACTGGGGTAGGCAAGCCAAAACTAAACCCTTTATCCATTGCCTCTAACAAAGCTTTTTTAGCAAGAGGATTTTGATGTCCTAAAATAAGCGGTCCCCAGGAACTGATATAATCAATGTATTCATTTCCATCCACATCAAAGATATGAGACCCTATTCCTTTTTCGATAAAAATTGGTTTTCTTCCTACATTTCCAAAAGATCGAACAGGGGAATTGACACCTCCAGGAATCAACCTGCAAGCTTTATCGAACATTTCTTCTGAACGCTTTGTATTCATAAGTCACCTCCATTTATAATTTCTTCGCAATTTCCAATGCAAAATACGTAATGATCAAATCAGCACCGGCTCTTTTTAAAGATAACAGTGTTTCATAAATAACTTCTTCTTTCATTAAACCATTTTTTACCGCAAGTTTTAACATACTATATTCTCCACTGACATTGTAAGCACAGATAGGATAATCAAAACGCTGACTTGCTTCCTTAATGACATCCATATAAGCAAGAGCTGGCTTTATCATGATAATATCTGCTCCTTCTTGAATATCTGCTTCTATTTCTCTTAAGGCTTCTTTCCCATTTCCATAGTCCATTTGATAAGATTTACGATCTCCAAATCCTGGCGCACTATGTGCAGCCTCACGAAATGGTCCATAATAATTGGATGCATATTTTGCAGAATATCCCATGATTGGCAAGTCATAATACCCATGCTCATCTAATGCATTTCTTAAAGAAGCGATATGTCCATCCATCATATCACTTGGGGCAATCATATCAATACCTGCCTCTGCATAGGATAATGCTATTTTATTTAAGTATTCTAAAGTGACATCATTTTGTACAACACCTTGTTCATTTAAAATACCGCAATGTCCATGATCCGTATATTCACACATGCATACATCGCCAATAAGATATAATTCTTCATCTAGTTCTTTTAGTTTTTTGATTCCTTCCTGAACAATGCCATGTTCATGATAAGCACTTGTTCCCATACAATCTTTATGCTGTGGAATTCCAAATAAAATAACAGCACGGATTCCTGCTTCCTTTAATTCCTTTACAACTTCCTCTAAAGCATCTAAACCATATTGATATACACCAGGCATACTGGAAACTTCCTGTTTACCAGAAAGTCCTTCCATTAGAAACAATGGATAAATAAGATCTTGGGCAGAAAGTGCATGTTCTCTCATTAAGCCGCGAATCACATGATTTTTTCTAAGTCTTCTTCCTCTATAAAACATCTTTTTGTTTCCTCCATACTTCTTCAATTTTTTCTATACAGCCATCAAAAGTAGAGTAAGGTGCTGTATAAATATTTGTTATCCCTGCCTCTTTCAAAGTTTTTGTAGTTGCTTCTCCAATCGAGATAATCACAGGCACTTCTTCCTGTTTTAATAATTTAGCACATGCCTTTACCGCAGAAGAACAAGTAAACACCAGCATATCATAGTCCTTTATACAGATATCTTCATCTACACTGCATACTTCATTTTCATATACGATAACATGATGCAAAGCACTGCCTTGAAGCAATACACTATATAAATGTTCACTATACATATTTCCACTTAAAAATAAAACGGAATCTTCTTTCTTAAGCTTTTGTTTCAAAAACAGCGAAAGTGCATCAGCACAAAATACTTCTGGTACTTCCACCTGTATCAAATGCTCCTCAAATATTTTCGCAGTAGCACTTCCCACACAGTAAATTTTCATATTTCCTAAAGCACGTATATCCTGCTTGTTTTCTTTCAAGCTTTGAAACAGTGCCCATGCACTATGTTTACTTGTACAAACCAAAACATTATAGTTTTTATAATCCAGTGCAGACAAACGTTTCGTAAAGTAATGAATTTGTCCTGTTGATAATTCTGTTACAGCTGCTCCTTTTTCTTTTAGTTTATATGTCATAGAGGATGTTGTATGTGGTCTTGGATATAAAATGCGACATCCATAAAGCATTTGTTTCTCTACAAAGGATAATTCTTCATGTAACGAAACAACATTTCCCACCACAATCAAAGCAGGAGAGTCCAAAGGAGTCATGATCAGTTTTTCTTTAATATCTTTTAATGTTCCATATACTGTTTTCTGTGATGTCCATGTCGCATGGGAAATAACCGCAATTGGTGTAAAAGCATCTTTCCCACAAGCAAGCAGACGATCTACAATTTCATTTAGTTTACTTAACCCCATCATAAATACACAGGTATCCTTACTTTTGGCAATCGATAAAAAATCGATATCTGCCAATGCATCTTTTTTATCGTGTGCACTTACCACATGAAAACCACCGGCAACTCCTCTGTGCGTAATCGGAATTCCTGCATAAGCAAGACCGGCAAGAGCAGAGGATACACCAGGAACTACTTCAAATGCTATCCCCTGTTTTTTAAGATAAAGAGCTTCTTCCCCACCTCTTCCAAATACATAAGGATCTCCTCCTTTTAACCGTACGACACAGGCATACTGATGCGCTTTTTTCACCAAAAGTTCATTGATTTCCTCTTGTTTCATCGCATGATTTCCAGCTTGTTTTCCAACATAGATAAGCTCACAATCCTCTTTCGCAAACAAAAGCATATCATTTTCCAATAAGCGATCATAAAGGATACAATCTGCTTTTTCCAGCAATGCTTTTCCCTTTAACGTCAAAAGATCACTTCTTCCTGGTCCCCCTCCAACCAGGTACACCTTTCCATGTTCTTTCATATTATGTACAGCCTGTTTTAACAATCCCTGTTTTTCTTGATGAGAGCCTTCTAAATGCAGTTGCTTAAGATTGGTTCCATCCTCATTGCCATATACGCAATGAAAAGAAATATGATCGTTTTTATCTTCAAGATAAGCACCAATCGGTACATGACAGCTTCCTTCCATGGCCTTTAAAAAACCTCTTTCCATTTCCCATCGAAGCATTGCCTTTTTATCACTTAACGCATTGATTTTTGAAATAAGTGCAGAATCCTTTTTTCGACATTCAATTGCTAAAATTCCCTGTCCACATGCTGGCACCATTTCTTCTGGTGAAAAGATATAAGAAATACGATCCTGTAATCCTAAACGTGAGAATCCAGCAGCTGCCATGATAATCCCATCCAGCTGTTCTATTTCCATTTTCTGTAGTCTTGTATCCACATTTCCACGAATTCCCACACACTGGATATCTGGACGAAGCTTTTGTAACTGAAAAGCTCTTCGCTTGCTTCCCGTTCCTATACATGCATTCTTTTTTAACTTTTCAAAAGAAGTCGCTTCTCTTAAAATCAGTGCATCTCTTGCATCTTCACATTCCCACGCATGACAAAAACAAAGCCCCTCAGGAATTTCACTGTGCATATCTTTTAAGCTATGTATCGCAAAATCAATACGTTTATCCAAAAGCTGCTGTTCAATCTCTTTTACAAACAAGCCCTTATCCTTCATCTTATCTAAAGCGATATCTTGTATACGATCTCCTTTTGTTTTAATAACCGCAATTTCAAAAGTATCCAAAGGATATGCTTTTTCCAATTTTTGTTTTACCCAGTTCGTCTGTGCAAGAGCCAGTTTTGATCCTCTTGTACCTATCACATATTTCATCCTGCATCCTCCATCTCAAACAGTTTTTCTACCATTTCTTTATATTGTTCCTGTTTATCCACTTCTATCTGCTTTAATGTTCGAATCGGCTCTTTCATTAATCGATACATAGAAGCATGCAATGTCTTATATAAAATATATTTTTCTCTTTTTGTTAGTTCCAGTTTTCTTTCCAGTAAATCATAGGTACTTTGTATAACTTCATCGCATCGTTCCTGTAAACCTGCAATCGTTTTATCCATAGGAACAGATGCCATCCATTTTTCACAGTCCTGTACACTTTGTATGATGTGATGTCTTGATGCCTCTGCCAGCTCTTCTCTTTTTTTAACATTTGCGCATGCAATTTCCTGTAAAGAATCAATGTCAAATAATGTAATGTCTGGATGATATTTTAACTGTTCATCGATATCTCTTGGAGATGCCAAATCAAGACAAAGAAGTGGCTTTCTTCTTGTTTTCAGTTTTTCTTTGCAAATAAGTACATGCGGACATGAAGTTGCACATATTAAAACATCACATTCCTCAAGTATTTCATATCGTTTATCAAAGGAAATAATTTGAATATCTTTAAATTTCTCTTGTAAACGCATCGCATTTTTTATAGAACGATTCACGTTATATACTTTAAGAGGATGATGTTCAAATACATACTGCATAGCTAAGGATGCCATATTTCCTGCACCGATTACCATGACTTTTTTTCCTTCAATACCACCATGTGCCATTAACTGTAAAATTCCAATATAGGCAATACTTAATGGATGCTCACTAATTTTAAAATCTCTATGTATTGCTTTTGCACAGCGAATTCCTTCTTGAAATAACTTATGCAACACCTTATTGCATTTTCCCTGTTCCTTAGCAAATTGAATACTTTCTGCCATTTGTCCTAATATTTGATCTTCTCCAACTACTAAAGACTGTAATCCTGCACATACCTCAAACATATACGTAAGGGCCTCTGTTTCCTGTTTATGAAAGATTTTAAGATTCTTATCTTTCATATGAAAAAAATCTAAATAAAGCTCCTTCATCTTACAAAGCTGTTCTTCTTTCTCATACAAAAAATAAATCTCACTTCGATTGCAGGTTGATACAATCGCACCATATAAGATTCCTATATTCTCCATACAAGCATACATTTCTAATTTTTTTGTATCAGAAAAAGATACCAGTTCTCTTTGTGCTATAGGTACATATTGAAAGTTCGTCCCTACAACTGCAAACTTCATAACATAGCCCCGCTTTCTAAACTTACCTTAAGCATTATACATCTTCTTCTATACAACATGCAAATAGAAATCCCCTTTGTAAACCATATCAAACAAAGGGGATCTTAATCTTTTCATTCTACTTTATTATGGCAAAACCTTTTCAGTGCTTAAATACAATGCATACCAGTCTTCACGACGCATTTCAACATCACAGGCAGTACATAAATCCTCTAAGTGTTTGATGGAAGTCGTACCTGCAATGGGCTGCATTTGTGCAGGATGACGCAAGATCCAGGCAACAGAAACAGCTGCTTTACTGATACCGTATGTTTTTGAAAGCTCTTCTAACTTCTGATTTAAAGATACATAATTTGGATGATCTAGGAAACATCCTTCTTCCCATGATGCCTGTACAATAGACCATGGCTGAATCGTAATATCATGAAGCTGACAATAATCTAAAAGCATGCCATCACGATCAATAGCTTCCTGATCCTTCATATTTACATGGAAACCACTATCGATCATACCAGAATGTACAACATTAAACTGCAGCTGATTAAACAACAATTTTCCTTTAAAATATTTCTGCAGTCTTTCGATTTGATAAGCATTCATATTCGATACGCCAAAATAGCGCACTTTACCAGAAGCCTGCAATTCATGAAATGCCTCTGCCACTTCTTTTGGATCCATCAAAGCATCTGGACGATGCAACAACAATACATCAATATAACCACATTGCAAACGCTCTAAGCTGTTTTCTACACTTTCTAAAATGTGTTCTTTACTAAAATCATAATATCCTTTACAAATACCACATTTTGTTTGAATGATCATCTTCTCTCTTAATTCTGGACGTTTCTTTAAAACTTCTCCAAAAAGTTCTTCACTTTTTCCACCGCCATAAATATCTGCATGATCAAAAAAGTTAATTCCAAGGGAAAGTGCTTTATCCACTAATGTTTCTAACGCATCTACCTGCATATCGGCAATTCTCATGCATCCAAGCGCAATTCTTGAAACTGTTAAATCAGTACCTTCAATTTGTTTGTATAACATTTTGTTTCCTCCTTGTATCATGTGATGATACACTATTAATATTTTTTGTTACCACTTACATTATAACAAATTCTTTCAATAAAAATAATATGAAACATACTTTGTAACAAATAGAATCTATTGTTACTTTTATACAAAAGATAAACGATTATTTTATACTCATTTGTATATTCTTCATAAACTCTTTATATGATTTCTTTATAATATCAGCTAGTAAACAAAAGGAGAATCCATTATGAATAAAAAAAAGATGTGTTTTATTTTGATAGGAACAGGAATTATCATAATGACTATAGCTAGTAGTGATATTACAAGTATACTTTCCAGCATACTTAATACGATATTTAATATGAAATTACCAGATGTCTTTTTTAATTCCTTTGTTTTTCGGGCAACTCTTATTGGTATAGGAGCTATTTTTACACTATCTGGTGGATTGTTTTATAGACACATGATGAAAAACAACAGCTTATAATATCAGGAAGTATAATGTTAGATTCTGTAATAGCCTATATAGGAGAAGTGTTCTTAGATGCTGTGATTGATAAATCACAAAGTATAAAAATTTCAAAGAAAAAAAGAATTATTTATACCATAATATTTTTATTAATAACTCTTTTTTATGTTGCCTTGTTTTTAATTATTACGCATATCGCAATCTTCAATTAGAATCTCGGCCGGTCTATATCAATCAAAATGTTTGTTGTTAGTTTTATTTTGATAGTAACATTTCTTGTTTATGGAAAAGAAATAATTACCAAAAGAAAAGAGCGAATAAAACACGAAGCAATAAAAGCATTCTTTTAAAAAGCTAACAGCTTTATTATATTTGAATTTAGACAAAAGTTTTTAATTGGATTTAATTAGTTTTCAAATGATGTTTATAACCTGGATGGTTAATACAATATTTCAAAATATCAAACTGAAAAGCAGTAAAATAATTAAATAAAGTTTGTATCTTACCTCCCTGTTTATTACTTAATTCTGGGATTTGACCTCTTCAGCTCTGTTTAAATCATGTTTATTTTTATACTCTCTCTATTAAAATCAAATGTAAGTACAAAGAACAAGTTGCGATGATTTCTATCATAATTTTTTCTTTACTTGCAGACATAGCTATTTTCCTTTTTTTGAAGGTATTAGTACTCCTTCATTTGAAAAGATAGATACAGAGGAAAATAAGAAACTGTATGAATTGCAGCAAAAACAACGTTACAATGAAAGGAAAATCCGGGAATGGAAACGTAGAAGAGATGTTAAAGAAGCAGCAGGACTAGATACTACAAAAGAAAAAGCTAAGGTTCGTGAATGGAATAAGAGAAATAAAGAGTTAATTTCTTCTGATCCTCGATTGAAGAGAAAAAGTAAATAAATCGGAAAAAAGGATGAATTTAAATGATAAAAATGTTACACTAACAAAAAAGAATGGTGAGAGTGATATAATGCCTGAATATTCAAGCTTTGGTAAATTTGATATAAATAAAGTGAAATTAGAATTTGGCAATATTCAGACTGATGAAGTTATTCTTATGGAGGAACGTGAAAGGCATATCATTGAAAGACATCCAAATGATTATGAGTCTTTTAAAAAATATGCTAAAGGTTGTATCGAAGAACCTGATATAATTATCAAAGACACTAAGCATGATGGTACTGTTTTTGTAATAAAGAAAGTTCCTGAAAGTAATTTAAATGTACTAATTAGGCTAGCGTTAGATTCAGATAAAATTGGCTACAAAAATTCAATAATTACTTCATACAGATTGAATAATCAAAAAATAACGAAATTAATTGCTAAACATAGGTTACTTTACAAAAAAGAATAAAGATTGTATAATGTGCATAGGATAAAGAGGGAATATCTGAAGTAGAGAATGTGCTGCTACGCACCGTAAGGTCAAAAGAAATGCAAGATTGGCACACTTGCCTGATATTCTTATCATCTGAACACCACTGATGAAGTGGTGTTTTCTTTTTACCAATTATGAAATGGAGAATGACAATATGGCAAAAGATGATTATTTCAGAATAGTATACATTATATTAAGATTTTTATATGAGAATATGAAAAAAGGCAAAGTAAATGTTACTTTGGATGAATTGATGGAAAACTGCAATATTCCAGATATTCCTAAAGAATATTTTGATGAAATATTATTAATCTTTTTAAAAAGAAACATAGAGATACCAAGCCTATTTCAAAGAGGATTAACAAATCTGACAATATCATTATCATCAAAAGAGTTCCTTATGATAAGCTTTCATTAAACATTGACAAAGATCTAATGTCTAAAGATGGGTATTATTGTTTTGATAATTTAACAATAGAGGAAAGCAATCAATTAAAGCTATTAATTCAAACTTCTATAAAAAATGGTGAATTAGCAAGTATTGGGAACGATTCCGTAACCGATGCATGTTGGTCCTTGAAAAAGGCATAGAATTTGAAATCGACGAGAAATAGAAAAGCGTAAAGATGGTCGAAAAAAAGGAGCCCACCACCTAAGAAAGATAATGAGCCCTTTAGACCCTCTCAACGAAATAGGGTATATGCCGCCCCCAAGTAATCTCGAAGATCAAATTCAGCTAACCCCAACTATTTTTGGAGCACCTTAGTTTTTTCCTAATAAACGGAACATATTTTTCTTATAAACTTCTACACCTGGCTGGTTAAATGGATTAATATCTAACAAATAACATGTCATTGCACAAGCTCTGAAGAAGAAATAGCACATATATCCAAAGCTTTCTGCACTCATATCGTCCATTGTAAGAATTAAATTTGGAACTCCACCAGTTACTTCGTGTGCTTCCAATGTTCCCTGACAAGCCATTTTATTTACCCAGTCAACAGATTTTCCAGCTAAATAATTCATGCCATCTGCATTTTCAGGATCACTTGGGAAAGTTAAATCTTTCATAGGTTTATCTACTAACAATAAAGTTTCATATAAAACTTTCTTACCTTCCTGAATAAATTGACCCAAAGAATGTAAATCTGTTGAGAAGTTTGCACTTGTAGGAAGATTTCCTTTTTCTTCTTTTCCTTCACTTTCTCCAAACAATTGTTTCCACCATTCCGCAACCATGGTCATCTGTGTTTCATAGCTAACAAGCATTTCCACATTTTTACCTTGATTTTCTAAAATTCTACGACATACGGCATATGCATAGGCATCATTTTTTGTTAAATCTGGATCTGCCATATCATCATATGCTTTTTTCAATCCATTCATGATCGCATCAATATCAATTCCAGCTACGGCAATTGGGAATAAACCAACTGGAGTAATCACAGAGAAACGTCCTCCAATATCATCAGGGATGACAAATGTTTCATACTCCTCTTTATCCGCAATCGCTTTTAAAGTTCCTCTTGCCTTGTCTGTTGTTGCGACAATACGTTTACAAGCTTCTTCTTTTCCATATTTTTCTTCCATGAACTGTTTCAAGAAACGAAATGCCAAAGAAGTTTCTGTTGTTGTTCCTGATTTAGAAATAACGTTAACACACACTTCTTTATCTTTAATATAATCCAATACCTGCGCAATATAAGAAGATGAGAATGTATTTCCTAAAAAGATCATTTCCACTTTATCTTTACTGTAAAGCCCATTGATCATTTCAATCGCAGCACGTGCTCCTAAATAAGAACCACCGATTCCACATACAACACATACTTCACATTTGTTTCGAATTTCTGCAGCTACTGTTTTAATTCTTTCAAATTCTTCTTTATCGTAATTGTTTGGCCATTCTACCCATCCAACAAAATCGTTTCCTTTTCCTGTTTTGTTCATCAATGCTTCATGATGAGCATTTACTTTATCCTGATAAGATAAGATGTCCTCTTTCAAAAACGCATGTTTTGTGTCTAATTTCATCATAATTTTAATCTCCTTGCTTTATGAAACAGCTTCATTGATCCACTCCGGTAGCTTTTCTGCCAAAGATGAAAATCCTATTTTCATTTCCGGAAGTTCTTGAATGATGCGGCTTTTTCCAAACGAACGCGGTTTCTTTTTTGCTACAGCTTTTAAAGATAAACGAAAGTGTGTATTGTCTTCATCCACATCCAGAATCTTAACGCGAACACGCTGATTAATTTTTACATAGGTATGTACATCACGTACAAAGCGCTCACTAATTTCTGAAATATGAATCAATCCGTTATGTTGACTGTCTAAATAAACAAAAGCCCCATAAGGTTTGATACCCGTAATAACACCTTCCACTATTTCTCCTACCATGTAGCGCATATGACCACCTCGCTTCATTCTTATTTATTATACCACGATATCCCTTATTAGAAAAAGACCATAGGACAAATTATCAAAAAAGATATATCTCTATTTCCATTTTCAATTTATAATAGAATTAGAAAAGGAGATGTCATTATGATAAAAAAGTATAAAGAAACATATCCTACTATTCATGATTCCTGCTTTGTTGCAGAAAATGCTGTTGTTATTGGAAAGACAACGATACAGGAAGGAAGCAGTGTATGGTATCACAGCGTCATTCGCGGTGATAGTGAAGAAATTTACATAGGAAAGGATACAAACATCCAAGACAACTGTACCTTACATACTGATTTACATCATAAGTTGTACATTGGAAATCGTGTAACGATTGGGCATCAGGCCATCGTACATGGGGCACATATAGAAGATGAAGTGTTGATTGGTATGGGAGCTATTATTTTAAATGGTGCACATATTGGAAAACACAGTATCATTGCGGCAGGTGCGCTTGTCCCTGAACATATGATAATTCCTGAAAACAGTGTTGTTATGGGATGTCCTGCAAAAATAAAAAAAGAAATCACACAAGAACAGATAGAAAGCATTTTACACAATGCGAAACACTATAAAGAGTTAGGACAGGAATACAAAGAAATGGAGGATACACAATGTTAGAACCAAAACAAGAATTTATTAATTTACGTGTAAACAAATGTAAAGAAGCATTAGAAAAGCAGCATATCAAAACATATATTACAGAAAACAAAGAAGAAGCCAATCAGCTGGTAAACAGTTTAATTGAAGATCACAGCCTTGTTTGTGATGGTGGTTCTATGAGTCTTCAGGAATGTGGCATTATTGAAACGTTACATCACCGTAACATAACCTTCCACTCTCACAGCGATCCTGCAATGAGCAAACAGGAAAGTGATGAAGAGGCACGAAAAGCTTTTTATGCAGATACGTTTCTTTGCAGTGCCAATGCGATTACCATGAAAGGAGAACTTATCAATGTTGATGGTCATGGAAATCGTGTGAGTGTGATGATATTTGGACCTAAACAAGTCATTATTGTTGCCGGATATAATAAAATCGTAGAAGATGAACAAAGTGCTATACAGCGGATACGTACGATTGCTGCTCCTGCAAACTGTATGCGTTTAAATAAAAAAACACCCTGTCGTTTTACAGGCAGCTGTACACAGTGTTATAGTGAAGATCGTATATGTTCCAGTTATGTAAAAATAAATTACGATAAAGAAGATCGTCTTCGTGTAATTTTAGTAAAAGAAAACTTAGGGTATTAAAAAAGGGCAATCGCCCTTTTTTAATCCTGTGCAAGTACAACTTCAACAATACCCTCTACTTCATCCATCAAAATCGCTTCAATACCATCTTTTAAAGTATCTCCAATAGACATACAGCCAACACATGCGCCAAGCATACGTACTTCTACGATTCCATCTTTAAAAGACACAAATTCAACATCTCCACCATCTCTTTGGATATAAGGGCGAATCTTTTCAATTACTTTTTTAATTTCTTCTTCTTTTGTCATCATATAAACCTCACTAACTGTAAAATAACGGATATAGAAGCAATGGCAAAATAGCCCCTAAAACTATACCGCCAATAACTTCTACATATTTATGTCCAAGTACACTTTTCAATCTTTCCTGATAAATAGGATCTGAAAATTTTAAGCCTTTCATTTCTTCCAAATCACTAATCAGCTGCTTTGTAAGCTGAATATTTTTTCCAGCATAATAGCGCACATTCGCTGCATCATATACAACAATAAAACTAAACACGCAGGTAATCGCAAACAAAGCAGAATCAAATCCTTCACTTAAGCCAATCGAAATACTTAATGCTGTTACTGTTGAACTATGAGAGCTGGGAAAACCGCCGCTTGCTATACATTGATGCACATCAAATTTCTGTGTTCGCATATACAAAACAATCGGCTTTAAAACCTGTGCTATTACATTTGCCAGCAAAGATACGACAAGCGGATATATGGAATGCATTTCATCACCTCATTTTCAACAATTTCTATACTAATAGTATAACACATATGTATACTTTCTAACAATCACACAAAAAGCAGAAAATCCAGATAAGAATTACTTTTTATCTGGATGATCTTTTTTATATTCTTTATATAAATCAGAATAGCTGCCGCAAGAACTGCAGCTATTAGAACTGCATCCTGAACAATCACTTTTCTTAGATCGTGTTGCCTTAAACGCAATCACCAATGCGATGATAATTACGATACTGACGATAATATCTGCAGGATTCATTTTATCACTTCCTAACTATAGTATATGAAAGTTTTATCCTTTTGTCATCCCAAAAGAAGTGTTCCCAGCTGATAAATCACAAATGCCGCAATATAAGCAATTCCAGTTTGATAACATGCTGTAAAGATTGCCTGTTTCAAAGAACCAAGTTCTCTTCTGGTAGCTGCAAATGCTGCCACACATGGCATATACAAAACTGTAAAACACAAAAATGCAAAAGCAGATACAGGGGTAAATATTTGTTGAAGCGCAGCACTTAGTCCTGCATCACTTGTTGTATTGGTTAATACCGATAACGTTGATACAACACTTTCTTTTGCGGTAATCCCCGTTACCAAGGCAGTCGATGCTCTCCAGTCATCAAAACCTAACGGTGCAAAAATATGCGCCAGCCCAGAACCAATGGTAGCCAGAATGCTTTGAGATGAATCGCTAACATAGTTAAATGACATATCAAAGCTTTGTAAGAACCAGATCAATACGGATGCGATAAAAATGATGGTAAAAGCTTTACGAAGGAAATCTTTTGCTTTTTCCCATATATGCAAGAATACGCTTCTAGGCTGTGGAATACGATACGCTGGAAGTTCTAATACAAAAGGAACCGGATCTCCCTGAAATATGGTAGATTTTAATAATAAGGCAGAAAGAATTGCCACCAAAATTCCTATAAGATATACACTAATTAAAATAAGTGCTGTATAGTTTGGAAAAAAAGCAGCTGTAATCATACCATAAATAGGAAGTTTTGCACTGCATGACATAAATGGAGTAACAACGATCGTCATTTTACGATCTCTTTCACTGCTTAATGTTCTAGCGGACATGATAGCTGGAACACTGCATCCAAAACCAATTAACATTGGCACAAAACTTCGTCCGCTTAACCCAATTTTACGTAATGCTTTATCCATGACAAACGCAACTCGTGCCATATAGCCACTATCTTCCAGTAAAGATAAAAAGAAAAATAATACGACGATAACAGGAAGGAAAGACAATACGCTTCCTACCCCCTGACAAACTCCATCAATCAAAAGAGCACGCAGCCATTCACTAATATTCCATGATACAAGAAGATCATTAAATGAGGAAATCGTCCAATCAATTCCCTGCTCCAGCAAAGCCTGCAAATTTCCGCCAATTGGTCCAAATGTTAAATAAAAAATACATAGCATAATAAGAAGAAACAAAGGAATCCCCAGATATTTATGGGTTAAGATACGATCTAGTTTTTCACTTCTTTCCTGTGCATAACTTTTATTCTTTTTATTTACACAAACTGCTACGACTTCTTCAATATAAGAATAGCGCATATCTGCTAAAGCTGCCTCTCGATCGGTATGCAGGGCATCTTCCATGCTGGAAACGATTTTTTCAATAATATCCAAATCATCTTTATGCAAAGACAACTCTTTCTGCATTGGTTCATCCCCTTCTACCAGTTTCGTAGAAGCAAAACGAGTAGGATAACCTGCTTCCTTTGCATGGTCTTCTATGATATGAGCAATCGCATGAATCGCACGATGCACTTCCCCTTTACAAAAGTCAGGATTTGGAATCTCTTTTTTCTGTACTTCTTTTTTCATAACAGAAATCAAATCATCAATTCCTTCATTTTTACTTGCGGAAATCGGAACCACAGGAACTTTTAAATAGGCAGACAGTTTTTCCACATCAATACTATTTCCGCTTTCTACCACTTCATCCATCATGTTCAACGCAATAACCATAGGACATTGCAGTTCCATCAATTGAAGAGATAAATATAAGTTACGTTCAATATTTGTCGCATCAACAACATTTACAATCAATTGCGGATGCTGTTTGACAATAAAATCCCTCGTTACAACTTCTTCACTTGTATAAGGAGATAGCGAATAAATCCCTGGCAAATCAACAAGTACAGCAGAAGAAAAATTACGAATCTTTCCTGTTTTTTGTTCCACTGTAACACCGGGAAAATTACCTACATGCTGATTACTTCCTGTTAAGCGATTAAATACAGTCGTTTTCCCGCAATTCTGATTACCAGCTAAGGCGATTGTAATATCTGCCATCATTCCACCTCCGCTACTTCAATTTTTGCAGCATCATCTAAACGAAGTGTCAAAACATAGCCACGTAAATATAATTCCATCGGATCTCCCATAGGAGCAATTTTATTTACTTTTACATGGGTTCCAGGTGTAAGTCCCATATCTAAAAGTCTTCTTCTTAAAGCCCCTTCTCCACCAACGGTTTTAATGATACCAGATTTTCCTGGCTGAATTGTATTTAAAGATGTCATATACATCAACTTCTTTCTGTCTGTTAGCCCAGGCTAAGTATAGCAGAATTTTCTCATTTGTCAATAAAGCTAAAAAAAACTTACCTCATAAAAAAAGCACAATGTAAAAACACTGTACTTAAATACAACAGCAAAGTGGATAACATCCTCCACCACAGCACATATTCAGTAAAAGAAGCTGACAGCAGCAGTTAGAATTAAAAGAACCAAATGGCTGCTGCATATTTTGATAGCGGGCACGTCCCTGCTGCAGCTGTGCATATAACTGGCGATACTGTGGATTAGAGGGATCCATTTCACAAGCTTTTTCTGCTGCCTCCATGGCCGCAATGCTATTTCCCATTCCATAATTTGCAATTGCAAATAGATAATACCAGTCTGCCCCTCTTTCCTGTATATTTACAAGAATATTATAAGCAGCCTGATACTGTCCCATATTCAAATAACTGATAACACTTTGATAATCATTAGAATAAGAGCCCTGCTGATAATTTCCATAGTTTTGCTGATAACTTTGCTGCCAGAAATCATTTCCACCATGTTTTTTCATATCCATGATCTGCTGATAGGCATTTTGAATCTGTTTAAATTTTTCCTCTGCACCCGGCTCTTTATTTACATCCGGATGATACTGTTTTGCCAAACGGCGATATGCTTTTTTAATATCTTCTTCACTGGCATCTCTTGAAACACCTAATATTCTATAAGGATCCATTCTCTTCTCCTACCCTTGCTTTTTTTACCGTATAATACCTTGCCCAGACACCGGAATACAATATATTTCTTAAAATATCCTCATATTTCAAAATAGGAAGCATTTCAAATGCATCTGCACTTTCCGCAATCAGCATTTCTAAAACAGGCTGTATCCATGTATCCAGTTGTTTTTCATCTTTATTTTTTAATGGATTATACAAATTCTTTTCTTTATCTTTTTTTACATCATCGTATGCATCCAGCAAATAAATAAACCTGCCTAGATAATCCCCCATCTTTTTAAGATAAGGCATCCATGCATCCTCTTTATAACAGCAAATCTCTGCCATAAACTTCCCGCTTAACGCACACATCCTATCTAAATCATCACAGTTTTCTTTTTCCAAAGAGGAACTTTCTTTTAAAGCCTGTATTACGATATCACATTTTTCAGGATACTTCTCATAGACTTTTTGATATTGCCGATGCAAGATTTTCTGAAATGCTTTTGCCTTATAAGAATGCTCATCTTCCCAATCATCCTGACATTTTAAATACGTCAACAAAACCGTCATATCTGCAGCATATGTAATATAAGTATTTTCTAAAACATCTTTTTTATGTGCAGGATGTAATATACAGCGAATCTTTCTTTCTTTTGTCTTTGGTTCATATAATCCACTTAACAGAATAGCCAGAAATGTCATATCATAATTCAATGCGAGTCGTGAGAATTGTCCAAAACGCTGTTTTAACTGCTGGCATAAGCCACAGTAAAAAGACTGATACGTATCAAAATCTTTTATTTTTAATTCCGGCTTGTTCACAACAACATACCCAAACATAAACCATCTTTCCTTTCTGGCACATCTGCAGTATAGTTTACCCTTTTCCTTTTTAAAATTCAAGATATCCCTTTTAAATAACATGTTTTAACACATTTAAAAAGGATGGGAAATCCCCATCCCTTATGCATCTATATGATGAATATTTACTACATATTCTCCATCCACTACATCTACATCCACAATATCATCTTTTCCTGCATTTCCTTCAATCATCTTTTTCGCAATCAAAGTTTCAATATTACGTTGAATATATCGTTTCATAGGACGAGCTCCAAATACTGGATCTACCCCCTGTGTCGCGATGTTGTAATATACAGCATCACTTACATGCAGCTGGATATCTTTATTTTTCAAACGCTGAGATAATTCGTTCATAAATTTATGAGCAATCTTACCTAGCATATCATCATTCAATGCATTAAATACAACGATTTCATCAATACGGTTAATAAATTCAGGTTTGAAGTATTTCTTTACTTCTTTCATATAGTTTTCCTGCTGGTTTTCTTTATCAAAGGCAAACTGACTTCCTAAATTACTTGTCATGATCAATAATGTATTTTTAAAGTCAACCGTAACTCCTTTGCTGTCGGTAATACGTCCGTCATCCAAAATCTGAAGCAATACATTAAAGACATCTGGATGTGCTTTTTCCACTTCATCAAACAAGATAATAGAATATGGATTTCTACGTACTGCCTCACTTAACTGTCCACCTTCTTCATATCCTACATATCCTGGAGGAGCACCAATTAAACGAGATACACTATGTTTCTCCATATATTCACTCATATCAATACGAACGATATGACTTTCACTGTCAAACAGCTGTTCTGCCAAAGCTTTCGCAACCTCTGTTTTACCAACACCGGTAGGTCCTAAAAACAAGAAACTTCCAATAGGTCGATTCTCATCTTGAATCTGTGCCTTGCTTCTTAAAATCGCATCACTGACTAATTCTAATGCTGTATCCTGTCCAATGACACGTTTTTGTAAAGCTTCTTTTAGATGCAGAAGTTTTTGACGTTCACTTTCTACCAATCGAGATACTTCTACTCCTGTCCATCTGGATACAATTTTCGCAATCAATTCTTCATTAACCGTTTCCTGAATCAAAGCATCTTCATCCTTTGTTTTTTCTGCCTGCTTCTTGATCAACTGTTCCAAATGCGGTATTGTCGCATACTGTAGTTTTGCGGCATCTTCATAACGTGCTTCATTTTGTGCCTGTTCCAATTCTAAACGAGCTTTTTCAAGACGAACTTTCGCATCTTTGCTTTCTTCTAATTCTGCTTTTTCATCTTCCCATTTTGTGTATAGTACATCTTTTTTTGCACGAAGTTCATTTAACTCAGAGCGAATATCTTCCAAACGCTCTTTGGATTTCTTATCTTCTTCTTTCTTTAAAGCTGTCTCTTCAATCTGAAGCTGCATGATCTTACGCTGCAATTCATCCAGTTCCTGCGGCATGGATTCCATTTCTACACGAAGCATTGCACAGGCTTCATCAACTAAATCGATAGCTTTATCCGGCAAGAAACGATCACTTATATAGCGATTGGACATAGTCGCAGCCGCAATCAAAGCTTCATCTAAGATTTTTACTCCATGATAAGATTCAAAGCGATCTTTTAGTCCACGAAGAATACTAATGGTATCTTCTACCGTTGGCTCCTGTACCATTACTTTTTGGAAACGTCGCTCCAGTGCTGCATCTTTTTCAATATATTGACGATATTCATTAAATGTTGTTGCACCAATACAGCGAAGTTCTCCTCGTGCCAGCATAGGTTTCAACATATTTCCTGCATCCATACTGCCCTCTGTTTTACCAGCACCAACAAGGTTATGGATTTCATCAATAAACAGGATAATATTTCCCTGTGCTGCTTTTACTTCTTCCAAAATAGCTTTTAAACGTTCTTCAAATTCTCCTCGATATTTTGCACCGGCAATCAAAGAACCCATATCTAATTCCATCAGTTTCTTATCTTTCAAGCTGCCAGGCACATCACCTTTCATGATACGCCATGCAATTCCTTCTACAACTGCTGTTTTCCCAACACCAGGCTCTCCAATCAGCACCGGATTGTTTTTGGTTTTACGAGATAAGATCTGAATCACTCTTCGAATTTCATCATCACGTCCAATGATAGGATCAATTTTTCCATTTTTAACATCTTCAACTAAATCTCTTCCATATTTGCTTAAAGCCTCTACATTGCTTTCTGCATTTGGAGAATCCATTTTCTTTCCCCCACGACGTTTTAACTCTTCTTCCTTACAGACATCTTCTTTCAAATGAAACTCTTTTACCAATTTCTTTGAGATATAAGATTTGTTAAACATAAGACTGATAAATACGCTGGCAACACTTAAATACGTCTCCTGTACACTATCGCTCCACTGCTGTGCCTTTGTAAAAGAAGACACTACTTCATTAGTAAATTGAGGATTTACATTAGAACTTCGTGCCACTCTGCCCATTTCCTCATCAATCATCTGCAAAGCACGTGTTTTATCAATCTGCAAACGTTTTAACAAGCCATCCAATACATCATTTTCAAAAATTGCTTTCAACATTTGTATCGTATCGATACTTGCATGCTGATAACTTTTACAGATTTCCACAGCATGCATAATGACTTCCTGCAGTTTTTCACTCATTTTTTCAAAATCCATGATATCACACTCCTTTTAGCACTCTATCACTTTGATTGCTAACTGTATTATAACACTTCTTTTAGCACTGTCAATACATGAGTGCTAATTATTTTGTGAAGATTTTGTGAAGCCTTGATTTTACGGGCTTCACAGGGATTTTTCACTTACTTTCGCACTCGATTTTCTTGATTTGACCACATTTTTACGACAAATTCTTGGAAAAATATATTCGTCTGATTTTCTTACCACATTTTACGACAACGACTTCTGGTTTATACCACAGCAGGTACGGTTTCTGGCAGATTCATTTTAGACATCTCGTTCTCCACATGAGACTT